>Ga0307380_10000109_pt1 | contig 135258 bp, 109 predicted proteins | sample UN3MG_FD_202239 | JGI IMG/M metagenome (GOLD analysis project Ga0307380, IMG submission 202239) | Soil microbial communities from Risofladan, Vaasa, Finland - UN-3 | ecosystem: Environmental > Terrestrial > Soil > Coastal area > Acid sulfate soil | place: Finland: Risofladan, Vaasa...
ACAGAAACGACTGCCGCACTCCCAACACCGCCACAGACCAGGCGCCGAAGGCCAAGAAGAGGGCAATGGCCACCCAGCACAGCACCTCCGTCCAGTTTCCCCAGGGCAGCCAGCCCACAATGCCCACGGAAAGATAGGCGTACTCGGGACCTGGTGAATAGAGGGCCAGCCAGCCCGCGCCGATGAGCAGGATGCCCAGCGGTCGGACCACTGCGGAAAGGATGTAGAAACGGGAACCCCACCGCGTGGCCAGCTGGTGCGTGTACCTCGTGGCCCACAAACAGACCACGCCGCTCAGCCAGACCAGCGGCGCCCACTCGTGCAACGGCGCCAGCACTCCAACGTAGATGGGAAAGATGGGTGGGAACATGGTGTCGCCGCAACCTCCTCCTGTTTTCGCACCTGTGGCCCCGGGCAGGGCCCTTACCGACGCAACAGACCTCGCAGGCCATTATACCCCAGCCACCTTACCGCGACAACGGCCCGGGCCATTGTAATCAGGGACCAGCGGCGCTAGAATAGCCCCCGGAGAGGACAGATGGCCCGTACCCCACCCCTAATCGGCCTCAACTGCGAGTACCAGAGCGACGCCACATACCCCGTCCGCGACCAGATAGGGCTCTACACCCCCTACTACCAGGCCCTGCTCTCGGCACGGGCACTTCCGGTGGCCATCCCCATCATGGACGACCGGGGCACACTGACCGAGTACCTCAAGCGCCTTGATGGTCTGATGTTCACGGGCGGAGGGGACATACCACCTCAGGCCTATGGTCAGAAGAAGCACCCCGCGACGGAAGAATGTGACCCGCGTCGGTTCGCCAACGACCGGCTGCTGGCGGAGCTGGTCCTGCAGCGAGAGATACCCGTTCTGGCCATCTGTATGGGCCTGCAACTGGTCAATGTGGTCTACGGTGGCACGCTGATCCAGCACCTGGAGACCGATATCCAGCACACCCCCGTAGATCGAGGGAACGATAGCTATCATTCCATCGTCATAGAGGAAGAGAACCTGTTGCACCACATCGTGGGGACCACGGAGATAGAGGTCAACTCCGCGCACCATCAGGCGGTGGAGAAGCTGGCGCCTGGACTGCGGGCGCTGGCCCGTGCTCCCGATGGCATCGTAGAGGCTGTGCAGATGACAGACCGGGAGTTCTTCCTGGGTGTGCAGTGGCACCCCGAGCGAATTGTGAAGAGGCCCGAACAGTTGCGGCTGTTCCAGGCCTTTGTGGGCGCCTGCCAGCAGGGTTCGTAGTGAGGGCTTTGGCCCTGGACGCGCTCCAGCGCAGATGTGAGCATCGATGAAGCGAGCAAGTGTCGCCTTCGCCCTCTCGGCAGCCCTGCTGGCCTTCAGCAGCCCTCGGGCGCTCGCCCCAGAGCCCCAGTGGGTGGCCTTCTCGTTCCGCGGAGATGAGGAAGGGTATGGCCCTGTGTCCATCGAAGAATCCATCGAGGTGGCCGCCCAAGGAACCGCGCTCCAAGACAGCGTACTCCTGGATGAGCAGACCACTTTCGTGCTGGCGGAAGGTTCCCTGACAATCGTGCACGAGGGCCAGGAAGTCTGGAGCAGCGATCCCTCCTGGGACGTGCGCCAGCTATTGCTGGCCGACGTCGACAACGACGGAAAGCAAGAGGCGGCCTTCGTCCTGTGGAAACCTTTCCGCCTGGAGCCCGCGATCTTCTACGATACCTTCGGCTTTCCTTCCTTGTGGGAGGAGGGCAGCCTCAGGAACCATCTCTTCGTCTACGCGTGGCGAGACGCCGCCTGGCAACACCTGTGGTGCAGTTCACCCGTCGCCGACCCCATTTTGGACGTGGCCGCCGCAGACGTAGATGGCGACGGAGCCAACGAGTTGGTGGTCCTCGAGGGAAGCTACGACGCGCCCTATGTCCCTGCCCGCCGCGTCAGCGTGTGGCGCTGGAACGGCTGGGGCTTCACCCTCCAGTGGCGCAGCCCTGACGGCGTTTGGGACCACCTCCTCTTACAAGACGTCACCGACGACGGTGTCCTAGATATCCTCGTGAAAGAGCCAAGCTGAGAGGAGAAAGGAGTCTGGAGAGATGACTTATCATCGTTGCCCGCGTCCCTTGCCTGCCTTTTTGGCCTGCGCCATGATCTTGAGTGCCCTGGTGAGCGGCTGCGCCAGCTTTGCCCCTGAGGCGACCGAGGCGCCGCCCAGTCCCACCGTGGCACCTTTGCCCAGCCCGACGTCGGCGCCCACGGCCGCTGCCGAGGCAACCGACACCCCAGAGCCCACCGTTGAACCCACAGAGGAGCCTGGGGTGCACGTTGGGCTACTGGCTAGCCCCCTACCCGCCACCAGTACGGGCTTCGCTTCCTACCAGCCGGTGTTGGTCAGCCTGCCCGCAACCCACGCTGGCTATCCGTTGCCTGTGGACTTGAGCAGCGTGATCACGGACGAGAGCTTCGTCTTCAGCGAAGCCCAAAGGCAGCTACTGAGCGCCAACGGTTTTGTAGTCGCGCCTTCGGAATACAAGGAGTTCTTTCACCTCTACGAGGAGGCCCGCTACGCCGAGGTGCCCGTCTTCATCACCACCGACTCCGTCTATCACACCTATCACCTCTTCTTCGACAAGGTCCTGCGCACCCTGGAAGAAGAGCGCTTCTACACCGACCTGGAGAAACTGACCGCCGGGATGCTCTGGGCCACCGAGGGCCAGTACGACACCCTGAAAGGGACCACCCTCGAGCAGGCAACGCTCCGCAACCTGGCCTATTTCGCCGTGGCCCAGCAACTCCTCAATCCCGACTCCTCCATCCCGCAAGCGGTGTTGGAGCAGGTGGAAGAGGAACTGGCTCTCATCGAGGCCCACGGGGGCTTCGCCGAGTCGCCTATCCTGGGCTACCCCGAGGACTACAGCCAGTACGTGGCGCGCGGCCACTACACCAGGAACGAAGGCAGGCAGCGCTACTTCAAAGCCATGATGTGGTATGGACGCGTAACCTTCCGTCTCAAAGAGCGTGACGAGACCCTCTCGGCCCTGCTCATCGCCCAGGCCCTGGCCAATACCGAGATCGACGGACAGCCAGCTTCGCTGCTCTGGGAGCGAATCTACGAGCCCACATCCTTCATGGTAGGGATCAGTGACGACCTGGACACCTACGACTACCATCCCCTGATCGAAGAAGTGTATGGCTCTCTCAGCAACGACCCCACCATCTTCTTGGACGAGGACAAGCTGACCCAATTCGTCGCGGCAGCAAGGGAGTTGCCCCCACCTCAGATCAACTCCATGTGGGTCTACATCTGGGAGGACCGCGACGAGGCCACGCAGGGCTTCCGCTTCATGGGCCAGCGCTTCGTCATCGACGCCTACATCTTCCAAGAGTTGATCTTCCGCAGCGTGGGCACCCTGGACGACCCCCGCATGCTACCCAAGGGTCTGGACATCTTCGCGGCCATGGGCTCAGAAGAGGCGTATCGCATCCTCCAGGAGATGGACGAGACGCACTACCTCAACTACGACGAGCAGATGAGCAAAGTTCAGGGCGAGATCTCCGCGCTGGAGATGGACAGCTGGACGCAGAACCTGTACTGGTCCTGGCTGTATAGCTTCCAGCCCCTGATCGAGGTCAAGGGGGAGGGCTATCCCGCCTTTATGCGCAACACCGCCTGGGTCCGCAAGGACCTGCACACCGCCCTGGGCAGTTGGACCGAACTCAAGCACGACACCATCCTTTACGCCAAACAGGCCTATGCTGAACTGGGCGGCGCCTTCGAGGAGCCAGAGCTCAAGGGGTACGTGGAGCCCAATCCCGAGGCCTTCGCCCGCCTGGCCGCCCTCACCAGAATGACCATTGACGGGCTGGAGGCGCGCGGCCTCCTGGACGATGGGGAGACCATGTGGGAGATCAAGGACAACCTGCAACGGCTGGAACTGCTCTTGACCCAACTGGCGACCATCGCGGAGAAGGAATTGGCGGGCACCGCCCTCACCCAGGAGGAGCAGGAGGTGATTCTGTTCTACGGGGGGCTGCTGGAGGGGCTGACCATCGCTGCCGCCGACAAGGACGATGTGGAAGGCCGACCCATCCTGGAGGACCAGGAGGCCGCTATCGTCGCCGACGTAGCCACGGACCCCACCGGTCTCGTCCTGGAAGAGGGTGTGGGCCGCATCCAGGAGATCTACGTAGTGTCGGAGATTGAAGGACGGTTGGTGGTGACCAAGGGTGGGGTCTTCGCCTATTACGAGTTCCCCTGGCCGATGAACGATCGGTTGACGGACGAAGCGTGGCGGGAGATGCTGGATCAAGGCCAGGCGCCGGATCGACCGCAGTGGACGGCGAGCTTCATCGCTGAGTAGAATCGGGCTGGCCATGGGTGCCGCTCGAAGCAAACCCGACGGAGGAGGAGACATGGAGCAGCAGGAGCAGGTGGAGTACCACCCTCTGCTCAAAGATTTGCCGGAGAGCGAACGTCCTCGGGAGCGACTTCAGGCCTACGGCCCTGGTTCCCTATCCACCTCGGAGTTGCTGGCTATCCTCCTCCGCACGGGGACCAGATCCGAGAGCGTGATCAACCTGGGTAGCCGCCTCCTGGCCCAATTCAACGGCCTGGCGGGGATCGCCCGGGCGAGCTTCGCCGACCTTTGCGAGGTTCGTGGATTGGGTCTGGCCAAGGCGGCCCAGATCAAGGCAGCCCTGGAACTGGGGAAGCGACTGATGGTAGCCTCCCCTGAAGAGCGTCCCCAGGTGAAGTCCCCGGCAGACGTGGCCAACCTGCTGATGATGGAGATGGGCTTCCTGGAGCAGGAGCACCTCAGGGTGGTCCTGCTGGACACCAAGAACCACGTCCTGGGCATGCCCACCATCTACGTCGGAAGCCTGAACACCTCGGTGATGCGCGTCGGGGAGTTGTTCCGGGAGGCTGTAAGATCCAACTGTGCCGCCGTGATCGTGGTCCACAACCACCCCTCGGGCGACCCCACACCCTCGCCCGAGGACGTGAGCATCACCCGGCAGATCGTGGAGGCGGGCAAGTTGCTCGACGTGGAGGTGCTGGACCACCTGATCATCGGCCAGCAGAGGTACGTCAGTCTCAAGGAACGGGGGCTTGGTTTCACCTAGGGGACAACGGCCTGTAGCTCACTGGCCACGGCCGGGGTCGTCGGCATTCTCCTTCGCACGACGGCTCCGGCGGCCCCGCTCCTCGATCACCGCTGACGCGTGCTCGCGCTCTGCCTTGCACCAGGGACAGTCTTCGCCCTCATAGGGCAGGTGGCAGACGTTACACACCTTTGGCTCTCCGCCATCTTCCTCCGAGTGCCCCTCATGGCCACGGACATCCTCTTGCATCTTCCTCTCGCCTCTGCCGGATGATACCAGACCTCCCCGCAAGGTCCCACTGCGTCAGCTATTGCGGCCTAGCCAGCCCTGAGCCACCAGGTAGGTCAACATACCAGCAGCCAGCACCAGGCCCAGGAAGCCGGTGAGCCCCTGCTGGTGCGATACCACGCCCCAGACCATACCTGCGCCCGCCAGGAGTGTCTCCACCACGAAGGCCCAAGCTGCAGCCCTGCCGCTGACCCCCCGGCCGCGCTCATCTCGTCGCATTGGTGCCAGAGGCTGATCCTCGCGCACCACATACCTGCCGCTGCGCGGCACCCACACGAAGTAGGCGATCATCCCCGCAGCGGGCAGGGCACTGGCCCAGATGGGTAACCCCGCGACCGTGGCTACGAGGAGCCACAAAGCGACCATCGCCAGTCGAGTAACATAGTACCAAGCCAAACCTTTCATTGTTATGCTCCTTCCTGATCATCATTTAGCCAAAAAGCTTCCTCCAACGGCACCTGAAGGATGCGAGCGATGCGCAGCGCCAGCGCAACCGACGGGGAATACCCCCCCTTCTCGATGGAGACTATCGATTGCCGCGATACTCCCACCTTCTCGGCCAGCGCTTCCTGGGTAAGATCGTGCCGTGCGCGCAGCTCCTTCAGTCGATTCCTTAAGGCCATAGTCCCTCCTCATTGGCTATTTGCCTCATCAATGTACAGTACACTGTACATATTATACATCATAGTTTACTCAATGTCAAGTCTCCTTTACCTTAAATCTCCACGACGCCGACAGATGTCGACCGCCAGACTTGGCCTATTCTCCATGCAGTCGCCGATGCAGCTAGCCGTCGAGACCGAGGCACACCGGCGTTGCGGCGAATCCGACATAGTGGTCGGGCCGCAGCAACGAACGCACCGACTGTTGAGTACTTCCTATCGGCCTGGGACACGCCACCGAAGTCACCGCTGCACCGCCCTCCGCCGAGGTTGCCCTTGTTCACGCTCCGTGCTAGAATATCATCGCCGCCAACAGGAGGACGTCTCCTAGCCCTCTCGAACGTTGACCCCCAGCCGGGCATACCCACTCGGAGCCAGGCTCAAAGTGACGGCGCGGTGGCCAAGGTGCAGCACAGCCACCTCGATGCAGAGAGACATGACACAGGAGCCCGCCTGCTGCCAGCGGGCTTCTTGTTGGATGGCGATTAGGACTGGGCCAGACGGTGCTCTCAGCTGCGCGGCCTTCCCGTAGCTGCGGGAGAGGGACCCCGTCGGGCTTCAGGGCACAAAGCTAGAGCTGCTGGTGGAGTTCTGGAGGTCGAATCCTCATCGCCGCGCCAGCATGGATCGCGAGACGTTCCTCTCGCATAACGAGCCCGTCACAGCGACGATAGTCAGTCCCGCCCTTCCGCATACATGCACTATTACCTGCTCAACCCTACCTGCCTCAGTCCTGCATACCCAAGGGAAGAAACGTGAAGACAGTCGTTGCCGCAGCGCTCGGAGAATGCGTACACGTCGCCGGGGTCTTGAACTTCCTCCGGCTGGCCGAGGCTGCCGGATGGCGGATCGTCTTCCTGGGCCCGGCCGTGCCCATCCAGAAGGTGCTGGAGGCCGCCCGCCGCGAGCAGGCAGACCTGGTGGGAGTCTCCTATCGCCTCACTCCGGAGACCGGCGAACGCTTGCTGGGCGAATTCGCCGAAGAGGCCGACGAACTCCGGCGGGCCGGAGTGCGATTTGCCTTCGGAGGGACCCCGCCAGTAGCTGAGCGGGCGCGAGCCATCGGGTTCTTCGAACAGGTCTTCGACGGCAGCGAGCCCACTGAAATGGTTCTGGCCTACGCCAAGGGGCAGCTTCCCGCAGAGATGGTGGAGCAGGACTTCCCTCAGACCGCCGTGGAACGTATCGCCTGGAAGGCCCCTTACCCTCTAATCCGCCACCATTTCGGCCTTCCCACGGTGGAAGCGACCCGAGAGGGCATAGAGCGCTTGGCGGAAGCCAGGATGCTGGACGTCATCTCTCTGGGAACAGACCAGGACGCCCAGGCCAACTTCTTCCATCCCGAGCGCCAGGACCCTCGTCGCACCGGGGCCGGCGGTGTGCCGGTCCGCACGCCGGAGGATTTCAGAGCCCTCTGCGCCGCCAGCCGCCGCGGCAACTACCCCTTGCTGCGAACCTACTCGGGCACGGACGATTTCATTCGCCTGGCGGAGCTGTACGTGGAAACCATCAACAACGCCTGGTGTGCTATCCCCATCTTCTGGTTCAACCAGATGGACGGGCGAGGACCCTGGGACCTCGAAGGCTCCATCTGGGAGCACCAACGCGTGATGGCCTGGTACGGAGAGCGGGGCATCCCGGTCGAAGTGAACGAGCCCCATCACTGGGGAATGCGCGACGCCCCAGACGTCATCTTCGTGGCCACCTCCTACCTGTCGGCGCACAACGCGCGGGCCTTCGGCGTTCGCGACTACATCGCCCAGTTTATGTTCAACAGCCCTCCTGGGCTATCCGACGCTATGGACCTGGCCAAGATGCTGGCCTGCCTCGATCTCATCGCCCCGCTGGCAGTGCCAGACTTTCGGATCTGGAAACAGACTCGTACAGGGTTGCTTAGCTATCCACTTGACACGGATGCGGCTCGCGCCCATCTGTCCGCCAGCGTCTATCTTCAAATGGCTCTCCAGCCGCACATCGTTCACGTAGTTAGCCAAACCGAGGCGCACCACGCGGCCACCGCCGAAGACGTTATCGAGGCCTGCAAGCTGGCGCGGAGAGCTGTCGAGAACGCCCTGCGCGGCCAGCCGGACATGAGATGCGATGCCGATGTCCAACAACGTCGCCTAGAACTGGTGCGAGAGGCACGGGTCACGCTGGAGGCCATCGGCGCACTGGCCGCCCCCGGGGTGGAGGACCCACTAACTGATGCTGCCACCCTGGCCCGAGCGGTGACCACGGGGATAATGGATGCCCCCCACTTGCTCAACAACCCCTTCGCCCGGGGACGCATCGCGAGCCGCACAGACAGTCGTGGGGCTTGCCTGGCCGTGGACCGGACCACGGGGTCGCCTGTGACTGAGGAAGAGAGAGTATCGAGCCTCGATAAGCAATAGAGACCATCAGCCTACCCACCAGATCGTAGGGAGGAGCACAAGACTCATGAGCAATAACACACACTACACGGTGATCGGCGCCGGACATGGCGGCAAGGCCATGGCGGCACATCTGGCCTTGATGGGTTTTCCCACCACCCTGTACAACCGCACGCCAGAAAACGTGGCCGCCATCAGGGAGCGGGGCACAATCCAGCTCAACAGCTACGAAGGAGGACCCCATGGCCTGGCGGAGGTGGCCCTTGTCACGTCGGACATGGCCGAGGCTCTCGAAAGCGCCGAGATCATCATGGTCGTCGTGCCTTCCTCCGCCCATGCAGACGTGGCCGCAACGATGGCGCCTCACCTGCATCACGGTCAGATCGTTCTCCTCAACCCGGGCCGGACCGGCGGCGCCTTGGAGTTCGCCAAGGTACTGAGCGACGAGGGATGCGCAGCCGACGTCACCATTGCCGAAGCCGAGACCTTCATCTACGCCAGCCGCTCCGACGGCCCCGCCGAGGCACGGATTTTCCGTATCAAGGATGCGGTGCCGCTGGCCGCACTTCCTGCCACCCGAACGAAGAAAGTCCTTGACGCCTTGGAGCCAGCGTATCCTCGGTTCATCGACGGCGAGAACGTACTGCACACCGGGCTGAACAACATGGGAGCCGTCTTCCACCCCGCTCTGACCCTGCTCAATGCAGGGCGTATCGAGTCAACGCTGGGCGAATTCCAGTTCTACATCGACGGCGTGACTCCCGCTGTGGGCCGCGTCCTCGAAGTATTGGACCGCGAGCGCGTAACTGTGGCTTCAGCCCTGGGCATCCGCGCGCGGACTGGGCTGGAATGGCTGAAGATGGCCTACGACGCCACGGGCGAGGATCTCACAGATGCCATACACAACCAGCCTGGCTACCGTGGGATCATGGCGCCGCGCACCCTGCACCACCGCTACCTGTTCGAGGATGTCCCCATGAGTCTGGTGCCCATGGTGGCCCTGGGCCAGCGGTACGGCGTGTCCGTCCGTGGCATGGACAGCATCATCCGGCTGGCGTGCTTCGTGCACCGCACTGACTACTGGCGCCAAGGACGAACTCTCGACAGGATGGGGATAGAGGAGTGGAGCGTCAGCGAACTCACGCAATACGTCAACGAGGGTGTTGTCCCCAGCGGAACTAGCTGGACTCCTCCCTGGGCAGCTTGATGATCGCCTGCAGACTTCCGAGGTCTTCGAGACCTCCGAGGTCTGAGAGTCCCTACACCGCCGCCACGGCCAGTTCCACGCTCTGCTTGGGGCTGACCTTGATCCGGGCATCGACGACGCGACCGTCTTCGTCGATCACGAAATGGCTGCGAATGATGCCCATGAAGGTCTTCCCGTACATCTTCTTCTCGCCCCATACGCCGTACATCTCGGCCACCCCGTGGTCTGGATCCGAGAGCAGGATGAAGGGCAAATCATTCTTGGCCCTGAACTTCTGTAGCCTGTCCGGAGGGTCCGGGCTCACACCGATCACCACGCCATTGGCCGCCTCGATCTTGGGGTATTCATCACGGAATCCCACGGCGTGGTCCGTTCAACCCTTGGTCAAGGCTTTGGGGTAGAAGTAGAGGATCACCTTCTTCCCCCGGAAGTGGGAGAGCCTGACCACCTGGCCCGAATCGTCGCTGAGCTCGAAATCCGGCGCCTGTGTGCCAACAGCTACCATATGGTACACCTCCATCCTATGCCACCCGAGAAAACGACGCGCGCGCCATGACCCGAAGAGCCCATCGCCTCCCTCGGTGCGAAGAGCAGCCCCCGTTCCGTAGGGTGCAGAGCGGGCCGCGGGAAGCGCTGACGCAACCTGAGGTACCGCGCGTGGCCTGTGACATGACCCAGTCGATTATACGCCCCAACGAAGGTGCTCACAAACCCGCCACCGTTACGCTTGCGAAGGGAAGACGGGCGGTGTATAATACGATGTAGCAAGCAGAAAAGGAACCACTGTGGCAGGAAACGACAGATCAAGCGACTCTGGGCGCGCGGTCGGTGTGCTGAGCGAGATGGTGAGACAGGCCAGGCTGGTCCTGCGGCTGCTGAAGGACGGCCGCGTGCCCGTCTGGCCCAAGCTGATCATCCCTGGCGTAATAGCCTACATCATCTCGCCCATAGACCTGCTCGCGGATCCCATCTTGGGGTTAGGGCAGATAGACGACGTAGCGGTCCTTCTCATCGGGCTGAAGATGTTCGTAGAGTTGTGCCCGGCGGACATCGTGCGGGAGCACCTGGACGCCCTCTCGTCGGTCGTCACTGGTTCCTATCGAGTGGTGAGAGAGGAGCAGGGACAACAGGGCCCCTCACAGGGCGAGTTGCCCGCGTCCGGCGGCGAGTTGAGCGCACCGAACGCTGAGCCGCGCACGCAGGAGCCGCCCACCAATAACGCCGCATAGGCGATCCCCTGCCACGAGGCATAAATAGAAAGAGCAGCAATCTGGAGGAAGGGTGTAGCGAAAAATGACAGATGCGGATTTGAGACAACCTGGGGACGTGGCCAGAGAACTGGACATCTCCACCTCCACCCTCCGTCGATGGGCGAAGGAGTTCCACCCCTACCTATCCAAGACGGCGGCCAAGCCGGACGCCACGGATGCCGGGGTAAGCGCCCACCGGCGCTATACTGAAGAAGACGTGCATCTTCTGACGCGAGTCAAGACCCTTCTGGACCGGGGTTTGACCTACGACCAGGTCGTCCAGCAGCTCAGGGGCAGCAAGAGTGCCGCGTCCGAGGGAAGCCGTCCACGGGAGGAAGCGTATTCCATCGTGGCTTCGGAGAAGCAGAGCGAGGCCCCAGCCGTCGGACACAGTCTGGTCGTAGTTGCCGATGCCCTGCGCAACATCAACGACAACCAGCAGGCTCTCCAGAATAGTCTGCAAGTGAACCGAAACCTGCTCGGGGTGCTCATCCAGGACAACTTCAACCTGAAAGAGGAAAACTCCAAGCTCAGAGACCGGGTATTGAAGCTCGAGCAGGCGGTAAACCAATTCAGACAGGAGAAGGAGACGTCTCCACTGACCGCGGTGCAACAAAGAGAACTGCAGAGTAGAAAAGGCTGCCTGGGCTCATCTACCGGATAGGGTTTTCCAGTCAAGTTACCTCGGCACCATCGCTGTGAAGTGAGACGCTATGATGCTCTTCTCACAGCCGGAGAACAGCCAGCTTCCTGGGAGCACAGGTGGTAAGACGGTTCAACTTGTCCGACATCCTACTGTTGAAGAGGCTCCAGGATCAGGTGGCGTGCCTGGACCTGGAAGCGGCCTTGCTATGGTCGCCGGCCCCCCTATCGCTAGCCCTGGTGGAGTGTCTATCTCTGAATCAGGGGCGCAGCGCCACCTTCGTGGAGGATGACCACTCGACCGCAAGACCCACACAGGGGTTCCTTCAGTCCTGGGACCGGTCCGACAGGCTGTCCTGCGATGTTGCGTTCATCGCTCCGTCCCTTGATGGTTCGACTGGCACTGCCCGCCTGTGGCAGGAGTTGCTGGAGCACCTGACAGCGGTCAAGGGCGAGTCAGGTCTACAGCGCATCTTCGCCGCAGTGCCCGACAGTGGGCCAGCCCTGGATGTGTTCCGCCAGTCCGGCTTCAGCGCCTACGCGCGTCGACACGTTCATCGTCTCCAGGAACTCCCCCGCGACATCGGTGCCGATGCCAGCACGCACGTTCAACCAGTGCGGGAGACCGATGCCGCGTCCATCCAACGTCTCAGAACCGCCGTCATCCCTCGAGCCGTGCAGTACGCCGAGGGAGGAATAGATGCAGAAAGGGACGCCACCGTATTCCCGCTCTGGTGGAGAAGCCGTGAGACCAGGGAATACGTCTGGAAAGAGGACAGTGGCGTCAAGGCACACGTCCGTTTGGTCATCGGCCCTGGGGGACATTGGCTCCGCATACTGCTTGAGCCTGTAGCCGCGGGGCAAGCCGATACCGTTCTGCACGACTCGATGTGTCTCCTTGCCTCATATCCACCCCGGCCCCTGTACTGCGCGACGAGGGAGTACGAAAGCGGCCTTCGGGGAACCCTGGACTCTCTGGGGTTTGAACCCCTGGCTTCGGAATTGCTCATGGTCAAGCACTCGACCGTTCGGGCACGGGTTCCGGTCAACGCACTTGGCCCTGCCCTGGAAAAAGGCGTGGAGACGGCAACTCCCATCTCCACCAGCAACCGCTGCCAGAATCCACCATAGTTTCTCTCGGGCGGCCATCTTGCCCTTAAGATCAAAGCTGGTCATAGAGGTACCACCCACCACATGCAACAGGAGATAACTGACGATCTGGACGCACTGATAGAAGTGCTGCCCACCGAATTACAGCAGACCTTGCGCTCTCTGAACCAGGAGGACGAGCTACTGGAGGTCGTTCTGGATCTGGGCCGCCTTCCCGAAGCACGTTTCCTGCATCACGAGGCGGGCCTGAGTTCGACCGAGGTAAGCGAAGAGGACATCCAGTACATATCTTCCCGCATCGGGCGTTTCGGCGATGACAACCGGGCCGGCCTCGAACGCACCCTGCACCGTATCTCCGCCATCCGCAACCGAGAGGACAAGATCGTAGGCTTGACCTGCCGAGTGGGAAGGGCTGTCTATGGCACCATAGACATCATCGCCGACATCGTGGAATCCGGGAACAGCATCCTCCTCCTTGGACGGCCTGGTGTGGGCAAGACCACCATGCTCCGCGAAGTGGCGCGAGTGCTGGCCGGCAAGAGGAGGGTCGTCATCGTGGACACCAGTAACGAGATCGGCGGTGACGGAGACATACCGCATCCATCCATCGGCAAGGCCCGGCGCATGCAGGTCAAGACCCCTACCATGCAACACGCCGTGATGATCGAGGCCGTCGAGAACCACATGCCCGAAGTGATCATCATTGACGAGATAGGCACCGAACTGGACGCAGCCGCGGCGCGCACCATTGCGGAGCGAGGCGTCCAACTGGTGGCCACGGCCCACGGCAACACCCTCGACAACCTGATGATGAACCCCACCCTGGCAGACCTCGTCGGCGGCATCCAATCCGTCACCCTCAGCGATGAGGAAGCCCGCCGACGAAGGACTCGCAAGTCAGTCCTGGAACGTAAGGCCCCTCCTACCTTCGATGTGGTGGTGGAGATTCAGGACTGGGAGCGCGTGGTCGTGCGCCACGACGTAGCTGAGGATGTGGATGCTATCCTCGACGGCCGTTTTTTGCCACCGGAGATCCGCTACCGCGACGAGGAAGGTGAGACACACATCGAGGAGATGTCCCTCCCTGGTGCAGTGGAACAACCGGCCTACGGTCCCTCCACGGAAAAGGTGGCGCGGCGTCGTCCACTGGCCGTATACCCCTACGGCATTGGCCAGCACCGTCTTCAGCAAGTCGCCAAAGGACTCAAGGTGCCGCTCCAAGTCGTGGACGATCTAGCCGATGCAGAGGCGGTCTTCACCCTCAAGAACTACTATCGCAAGCAGCCACACAACATCAGCGAAGCGGAAAGAAAGGGCATACCCATCTACGTCCTACGCAGCAACACCGTCACACAGATGGAAAGCTGCCTGGCCGACATCTTCGGTATACCCCAAGGGATGGACCCTCTGGCAACCGCGGCGGAGGAAACCCAGCGGGCTATCGAGAAGATCCTGTCAGGAGCGCGATCCGCCGAGCTATCGCCACAGAACGCCTACGTCCGCCGATATGAGCACGAAATGGCTCGTCAGGCCGACCTGTACTCGCGCAGCAGAGGAAAGGAACCCAATCGACGAGTCAGAATCTACCCCAAGAACTAGACAGAGAGTTGACTGGCTTGTTCATCACCTTTGAAGGCCCTGAGGGCAGTGGCAAGACCACTCACGCCCGGCTGCTGTACGAATACCTGCGCGATAAGGAATACCCCGTGGTCTTGACTCGCGAACCAGGTGGCACTCGTATCAGCGACAAAGTGCGTCAAGTACTTCTCGATCCGGACAACACTGACATACTATCGCGCACGGAAATCCTCCTCTTCTCTGCGTCACGAGCTCAGTTGAGCGAGGAGTTCATCCGTCCGCATCTCGATCAAAGCCACGTTGTGATCTGCGACCGTTACGCCGACTCGACCATGGCCTACCAGGGGTACGGACTCGGCCTCGATCTCGATACCTTGCGGGTCATTACGGCCTTCGCCACCGGGGGGCTCACCCCTGACCTGACCCTCTACCTGGACGTACCCATCGAAATCGGATTGAGGCGCAGACTCGGTCTGGGCAGCAACGCTGAGTTGCCAGGCAACGGAAAGCAGCTACCCCTTTTCGACAAGTGGGACCGGCTGGACATGAAGGACCTGGAATACCATCGACGGGTACAGCGGGGGTACGAGCAATTGATGCTGGCCGAGCCGGAGAGATGGCACCGGGTGGACGCGAACCGCACCCTGGTGGAGGTACAGGACGACATCCGCCGGAAGGCAGTATCCGTGCTGGAGGGGGGACGATGAGAGTCGTGTGTACCGGTTCCTCTGGCTCCGACCGCATGGGCTACCTCAAGGGCGTCGAACAGCTGGCGCACGAGGCAGGCATGCCGCTGGAGGTTTGCAGCGTGGGAGACATGATGCTCGACAAGGCGCAACACATCGGCAGCCCTGTCAGCCGGGAGAAGATCCTGGACCTCCCATCCTCCTCTCTGGAGTGGCTCCGCGGCACCGTGTTTGAGGAGATTGTGCGCAAGGCCGCCAGCCACGAGAACACCATCATCGCCACCCACACCTGTTTCCGCTGGAAGAAGTTCCTCTCCCCTGCTTTCGACACCTATTACCTATCGCAGCTCGATCCCGACTTCTATGTGACGATCACGGACGACTACGATGCCATCAGCCACCGCCTGGAGCAAATGCAGCAGTGGAGAGGAAGGCTGCAACTGTGGGAGATCCTGGTCTGGCGGGACGAGGAAGCCCTCATCACCAAAATACTGGCCCAGAACTTCCGCAAGCCCCACTACCTCATCGCCAGGCAGGAGCCACCGCAGATCCTGTTCGACCTCATGTTCAGACCAGAGCGCAAGAGAGCGTACCTCAGCTACCCTATCACGGCCATCGAAAAGGAACAGCCCGAACAACTGGACAGAGTGATGGAGTTCCTGGCAGAACTGCGCAAGCACCTCACTGTCTTCAACCCCCTGGCGATGACCGAGCTTGAACGGGCCAGGAAAGCCCAGGAAGAGACCGATGCGGAGATGAGCCCCGAACTGGTGAGGATGCTGGAGGATCAGACAGTCGCCCGCGACTATCAATTCATCGATCAGAGCGACTTTGTCATCGTCTACTATCCCGTGAAGGAGCCCTCGCCCGGCGTGTTATCGGAATTGATCTACGGCTTCAGCCACGATAAAGAGGTGTACATGGTCTTCCCCTACGACATAAGTCCCTTCCTGCAGTTCTACTGCACGGAGATCTTCAAGACCGGCGAGGAACTGATCGATCATCTGCGTGAAGCGAAGATCATCGGTACGGACGAGTCGCAGTACCATCCATCACCGAGCAAAATGGGGGACGCGGGAGAGGAGGGCTCCTGAAATGAAGCTGATCATCAGCATAGTCCACAGAGATGATGTCGACACGCTCCTGAAGGCGCTAACCGATGGCGGCCACAGGGCGACCTTGATCAGTACGACCGGCGGCTTTCTGAGGGAAGGGAACGCCACCGTCTTCATTGGCGCGGAGAACGAGCACGTCGAGGAGATACTGAGCCTGGTCAAGGAGAACTGCCACAAGAGGACCCGCTATCTCAGCCCCATCGTCCCCGTGACCGAACCATCGGAGTTCTACATCCCGGAGCCGGTGGAGTTGGAGGTGGGAGGCGCAACCGTTTTCGTGGCGGATGTGGAAAGGCACGAGAGGTACTAGGTATCACACCCTCACTGAGGCCCGCATGGGGAGGAGAGGCCTACATGACGTCGTCCGCGAAGCCCTCGTCGCCCATTTCGCCCATGGAACGCTCGACATCTTCGGGGTTCTCTCCCGCCTCGAGTCGGCCTACCATCTCGTTGAACTCGGGCCCCATGTCCTCGCCGGTTTCCCCGCTCATCTTTCTCATCCAGCGGGCAACACTGCGAGGGTCATTCTCGTCCAGGTCCCCCAGGCTGCTCGGATCGGCAAGGCTCTCCAGCCGGCTTTCCTCCGACCTCAGCAATGCCACCCGGGAGATGAGCCTGGTAAGGTCCTCGCTCTGGCACTCAGGACAGCAGGGCGTGCTGCTGTCGGAAAAACTGCGTAGCAGGGTCACCCGGCGGCGACAGTTGTTGCAGCGGTATTCATAAAGAGGCATGGTAGACTCCCTGAAAGCCATTATACCCTGGACTTCCATGGAGATCAAACCGCGCTCTTCCCACATCACGCTCCGCTGGACAGGGTAGGCCTGAGCAACTGCCTTAGTATCACGTGGCGTCTCACAGTCAGCAAGGAGAGAAACGAACATGGATCCAGTGCATGTCGGCTTTGGAGGCGTGGTCGCTGCTAATCGCATCCTGGCCATCCTCGACCCCAACTCACAGCCGGTCAGACGCATGGTTCGCCAGGCGAAGAAGGATGGAGTGGCGATCGACATGACCTACGGGCGCAAGACCAGGACGGTGATCGTCCTCGACACAGGCCACATCATCACGGCAGCCATCCAGCCCGAGACCATAGTCGGCAGGCTGGGGCAGTCCGTCAAAGGCAGCCAGACAGAAAGAGACTAGTTCTCATTCAGGGCATCTCCTCCCGGGCGCTCACAGGCTGCACCCCCCTCATGTCGCGCCACAGGCAACGACTGGAGGTGCCGCCAGCAGACCTTACGGTTCAGACAGCAGCACCAGCTTGCCGCACCGTTTTGTGCGGGACAACGGGGAGGGCATCGTGAAAAGCGTGGACCCCCAAAAGGTCAGAAAGTCAGTGATCGCTGGCACCTGGTACCCTGGCTCAGCCTCGGCTCTGGCCAACACCATCGACGGGTTCCTGGCCGCTGTGGACATAGCCCCTGTCCAAGGAGAGTTGAAAGGCCTGGTCTCACCGCACGCGGGCTACTCCTACTCCGGTGGCGTCGCGGCACATGCGTATAAGCAGCTGGAGGCCAGAGAGTATCCGACGGTAGTGGTGGTTAGCCCGGTGCACCAGCCCTACAGTGGGCGATACCTGGCGACCAGGAAGAGCTACTACGAGACACCCTTCGGCCTGGTGCCGGTTGACACAGAGCTGCTCGGTCAGCTAGGCAAAGAAATAACGCTGACCCTGCTGGACCAGGACGGGGAACACTCTCTGGAGATCCAACTGCCCTTCCTTCAGCACATGCTGGGAGAGTTCGCGCTGCTCCCGGTGATGATGGGGGATCAGTCGCTGGGCTCCTCTCGCCAACTGAGCACAGCTCTGACCAAGGTCCTGGCAGGAAAGGAAGCACTACTGGTAGCCAGCTCCGACCTGGCGCATTTACATTCCTACCAGGAAGTTGTGGAGCACGACCGAGTAGTCCAGAAGTTCGTGAACGACTTCGATCCGGAGGGCCTCGCTCAGAGCCTGGCCAGAGAAGAAGCCCAGGCCTGCGGTGGTGGGCCTATCGTCACCGTGATGCTTGCCGCCCGCGAGCGTGGGGCAGACAGGGCCGAAGTCCTCAAGTACATGAACTCCGGCGACGTAACGGGGATCAGGACGCCAGGACAGTACACCGTGGGTTACCTGGCGGGAGCGCTCTACAAGGCTGCATGACCCGCCGCCGGGGAGGGAATGGGCCTCACACCGTGGGAGCGATGGTGTGGATGGCGAACTCGTGGTGACCGAGTATCTCGGCCTTCGTCAGCTTGCCCGAAGCTACCTCCAGGATCTCTTCGAACAGCCGCTGGCCCATACTCTCCAGGTTTTCTTCGCCATCCAGTATGCTACCCGCGTTGACGTCTATGTTGCCCTTCCAGCGTTGGTAGAGGGAACTGTTGGATGAGACCTTGATCACAGGGGCGATGGGTGAGCCCACCGGCGTGCCGATCCCGGTGGTAAACACGACGATCTGAGCGCCGGCGGCCACCATGCCTGTGACACTGACCACGTCGTGGGCCGGTCCGTCCATGATCACCAGGCCCTTTGTCGATGGCCTCTGGGCATAATCAACCACCTCCACGATGGGAGTTGTGCCTCCCTTGCGGATGGCGCCCAGCGACTTCTCCGCCAGCGTCGTCAGCCCGGCCTCGATGTTCCCGGGACCCGGTTCCGCTTCGCGGACGTCCAGCCCCAGGGCCTTGATCTTCCTGTCAGTGCGCGAGGTTATCTCCCAGATGCGCCGGCGCACCTCATCATTCGCCGCCCTGCCGGCCAGAACCTGTTCGGCTCCCAGCATCTCGGGCGTCTCCGTGAAGATCGCGCTTCCCCCCTCTTTGATCAGGATGTCGCAAGCCATCCCCAGGGCTGGGTTGGCGGTCAGGCCAGACAGGGTGTCCGATGCGCCGCATTTCGCCGCCACCATCAACTCGGAGGCTTCGACCGGCTCCCGTTGAGCACTCCTCGCTTCCTCCAGCAGGTCTCGGGCCAGTTCCGTTCCCTTGCTGATTGCATCAGCCGTGCCCTGCATGTTCTGGGTGGTGATGGTCTCCACCCTCTGTCCAGCTTCGCGCAGCTTCTCGCCCAGCAACTCCGCGGTCAGCATCTCACAACCAAGCCCCACCAGGAGCACACCCGCGACGTTGGGGTTGCTGCAAGAGCCAGTCATGGCCCGGATCATGTGCTCCCGCTCTTCGCCCAGATGGCCGCAACCATGCTGGTGTCCGAGATAGGCGGTGCCCGGCACTGCCCTGCTGATTTTCTCTGCCACTCCCGCCGCACAGATCACGGTGGGGAACACGAGCACATGGTTTCTGACCCCAACCCCGCCGTTGCTCCTACGATAGCCTCGGAACTTCACGACCCATCTCTCCCCGTTTCTGGCCCCTTCACATTGTGCACATGCACGTGCTGGCCCTTGGCGATCCTCTGCGTTGCCAGCCCAATCACCTCGCCATACTTCAACACTTGTTCTCCAGGCTCAAGGTCTGCGAGGGCGATCTTGTGACCGAAGGGGATCGGCTCCAAGACGGTGACCTCGATGGCGCTGTCGCCAACCTCTATCTCCAGGGATTCCCCCTTCTCGAGCGGCCGCAGTGCAGTGGCCACGTTGTCCCTGGCATCTACCACAAGTATGTCATGCGACATCGATGATGCTCATCCTCTACTGGTCATGGTTCTGAGGCCTGACTACTCTCCCTGCTAGGGAATCTGCCCCTGCAGTATCTTCACCAGCTTGCCAGTGTCGATGTTGCCCCCTGATACGATGCACACCACCTTGCCCTCGCCAGCCTTTCCCGTCAGCGCCGCTGCTACCGGCGCCGCCCCGGCGCCCTCGGCCACGACGCGGTTGCGCTCCACGAGCAGTCTGATCGCGTCAGCGATATCCCGCAGCGACACAACTATGGAACCATCCAACAGGCTACTCACCAGCGGCCACATTTCTGGGATCAGACGCGGAGCACCCATCCCGTCCACAAAGGTAGACTTGTACTCGACCTCTACGGGCCTTCCGGCGGCCAGAGAAGGCGCTAAAGGTGCAGCGGTATCCACCTCGGCGGCATAGATCTTCACCCCTGGTTTCAAGGCCCTCACAGCCGAGGCTATCCCGGTACTCAGCGCCCCACCTCCAAAGGGGATCACCACAGCATCAACCTGCGGCAGTTGCTCCACTATTTCCAGACCAATGGTGCCATGTCCGGCAATGACCGCCGGCTCGGTCACCGGGTGAATGAAGAAACCTTTCATGCCCTCCAGCTTGCGGCCTCCGAGAACGATGGCGAACCATTCCGCTGCCGGCACCTTTCGGATCTGGCCGCCCAGGCGTCTGATCGCCGCCAGCTTGGTCTCGGGAGCATGATCGGGCACCACAATGGTGCACTCCAAGCCCATCTCCCGCGCAAACCAGGCCACACCCTGGGCCATGTTGCCTGCACTGGCCGTCCACACACCGTCCTCTAGTTTCTCTCTGTCAGTTAGCTTCAGAATGTTTCCGGCGCCACGCAGTTTGAACGAGCCGATAGGTTGAAGGTTCTCCAGCTTGAGATAGATCTCAGCGGGCGCATCATCGAGGTTGAGTCGAACAAGAGGGCTATCTGTGCCCACACCAGCGATCCTCATGCGGGCGGCGCGGATCTCGTCCAGTGGTATGGGCTTCAATTCTCTCATCACAGGCCATCCTTCCAGCGATCCACCGTCGGAACCCCCTCGGACGCGGACCCAGACGCGCCCCGGGGCCGTCACGCCCCTTCTCATCCTCGGAAGGACACGCCCATCATAGCACCTCCCTCACGCTTTCTCAAGCGTCCTCCACACGCTCCCCAGCCCGAGAAGGCTTCAGGCGCCCGCACCAGGTGCGCGCTGACCTACATCTGAAGCAACAGACCATGCACGCACCTTCCAGATCGAGCTTGGCCCGATTCCTCATTCGTGGTACAGTCTGCCCACGCGCACGGACCAAAGAGATCAGCCGCCCTGGCGGGGCCTGCCCGGCGGGACTTCTCCGGTCAGTCAGTGCTCTGATCCCAGTGCGACGCGGTAAGCGCGGGGTGTTGCTGAGCATCTCACTAGACGCATGCTGACGCTCATACCTTTCCCTTGGGGCAGTACGATCCATACATCAAGCTCAGACCCCGCTCGAGGAGACCAGGCATGACCGGGAGAGGTATCGCCGTTCGAGAGGACCTGTGCACCGGTTGCCGCGCCTGCCAGGTGGCCTGTGTCGCCAGACACGAGGGTCTCTTCGGTGTCTACACCGCCAGACTGCGCGTCGTCAAGGATGAGCCTCTGGGGCTGGACCGACCTCAGGTATGCCGTCTGTGCGGCAGGGCGCCATGTGTGGCCTCCTTTCCCAACGGTGCCTTGTCTCGGCACGACACCACCTCCGCTGTCATCCTGAAGGTGGAGATCTGCAATTCATGCTCGGATTGCATGAAGGCCTTGCCCCTTCGGGATGATTAGCCTGTATCCGCGGAGCAACCTGCCCCTGGTCTGCCATCTGTTGGGGGGCGAACCGGGGCTGCGACTAGGACTTTGACTAAGGGGGTCAGACCATGTACGAGTTGAAGATCTCGGTAAACGAAGTCCTTGGCGTCTGCACGGCAGAGCCCCCCATGACACGTGGTCAGTACTTCACGGTGAGCAACGGAGACATCCGGATTCCCCAAGGCAGCTACGTTTGTGCGTGGGCACTCCATAGTCTGCTGCCTGTGATTACCCCCAGGGAACGAAAGATCCTGGAGTCCGAGGAAGACGACTGGATGCGGCTCGCGCATCAAGTCCAGTGCCCAGATCCAGACGGACGTGTGGTCTTCGAGATCGAACGGATGGGTGTCCCTCAGCGGGAAAGCCGTCCTGCCGTTCAGGTCACAGCACCGGAACCCCTGGAGAGCAAGGAAGGGGACCTCTGGAACTTGCGGGTCGTAGTGGAGGAGGTCAGGGGGAACTGCACCTCAGGGATGAAGCCGGGCGACTACTTCAACCTGCGCAGGGGGCGCCTCTACATCCCCGCCCATCGGCACTTCTGCCTCTACGCCCTCCAGGCCACGTTCCCCTTCCTCGCCGCCAAGCAAAGGCCCCTGCCAGAAGGCGACTGGCTGAACCGCGCCAACTGGATCATCTGTCCTGATCCGGCGGGGAAAGTGATCATGAGGGTCGATAGAGTGGAAATAAGCTCAGGCCCGGCAGTCAGTCCTTGAGCTTGACGATCATGTCGATCTCCACCGGGCAGCCCATGGGCAGCTCGTTGACCCCCACCGCCGACCGAGCGTGCTTGCCTCGGTCCCCCAGAACCTCGCCCAGCAGCTCCGAGGCTCCGTTCACCACCGCTGGCTGTTTTGCGAATCCCGGCGCACTGGCCACGTAACCCGTGAGCTTGACCACCTGTTCAATCCTGTCCAAATCCCCGATGTGCTGCTTGAGGACGCTCAGCAGGTTGAGCATGGTGATCCTGGCCGCATCGTAGCCTTGCTCCACCGTGAGCTCAGCCCCAACTTTGCCCTGGTACTTCAGCTTTCCGCCCTCAAAACAGCTCGACCCTGACGTGTAGACCATCTCGTCAACCTCCAGGGCCGTCACATAGACGCCTTTGGGAGTCGGCGGCTCAGGCAAGGTGTATCCCAACTCGCGTAGCTTCTCTTCCACTGATGACATCTCCAAACCTCCTCACCCTGTTTATGGCCGATCTGTCAGCGCCGGCATATGACCTACCATGAACATCGACGATGTGTTAGCACCTCACAGCCCCGCCTCCAGGCCGGGAAGTGGATACGGACCGTCGTACGCCGTGTCCAGATAGGTCAGCTCTCTGGTCACGGGGAAGTCGGAACGAATCTTGGGGTTCATCGGCGCTCCTGATCGATGCCGCCCGGCTCCCTCAGCACCACCATGCCTCAGGCTGGCTCGCACAAGCTGGGGCTGCACAAAGTTCGGACAGCCAAGCCCTCCGGGCGGCCACCTAGGGGACAACAATCAACAGTGTAGCATCAGCGCCCGAGAGTGTCAAACCAGACGGGTAGCGCAGGTCGCCAACTTGACTCGGAGCCCCAAATCTGCTACACTGATCATGCCGGGGACCAGACCAGCGGCCCCGAGCTCCATGGGTTTTCAGCTATGCTCGCAGTCGCTTGGATCTTGGAGACCGAGACGGCAATTGAGCCAAGAAGATCATCAAAGACTGGTCCTTTTGGAAGATTGCGCCTCTCTGGTTGGCTTGGAGAGGCCTTTTTTGCGGCTCGCCTCCGTCCTCCGATGAACGGATGCAGATGATCGCCATCGAAGACGTCTACTACACCTACGATCTGGATCGGCCCCACCCTGTCAGGGCCCTGAACGGCATCAACCTCCGTATCGATCGTGGCGAGTACGTGACCGTCATCGGCCGAAACGGTTCCGGAAAATCCACCCTCGCCAAGCATCTCAACGCCCTCCTCCTCCCTACCGCAGGACAGGTATTCATCGGGGGTATGAACACCAAAGATCTCCAGTACCTGACCACCATCCGGCACACAGTGGGCATGGTCTTCCAGGTCCCCGACAACCAAATCGTGGCCACAGTGGTCGAAGAAGATGTGGCCTTCGGGCCAGAGAACATGGGCCTACCACACCAGGAACTGAGAGCGCGAGTAGATGAGGCTTTGGCCGTGGTGGACATGGTAGACCATCGTGCCAGACCTCCCCATCTACTCTCTGCAGGCCAGAAGCAGCGCGTGGCCATAGCGGGTGCCATAGCCATGCACCCTTCCTGTCTCGTTCTCGACGAGGCTACCGCCATGCTGGATCCCCGCGGTCGCCGGGAGGTGCTGGACACCGTACGGCAGCTTCATGCCAAGGGCATCACCATCATTGCCATCACCCACTTCATGAGCGAGGCCGTGGAAGGCACACGGGTCATCGTCATGGACCAAGGCACCATCGCCATGGACGGAGCTGCCCGGGAAGTGTTCAGCCAGGGGGACGGACTGCGAGAACTGGGCCTCGACCTTCCTCCAGTGACTCTGCTTGCTGAGTTGATCCATAGCAGACAGCCAGCCTTCCCCGCGCCGCTGCTGTCCGTCGAGGAGTGCGTCGAAGAACTCTGCCGCTTTCCTTCCTCTGCGAGGGTCAGCACATGACACACGTGCTGGAGGTAGAGGATCTCCATCATACCTATCTGCCGGGCTCCCCCTTCGAGGCGGTGTCTCTTCGGGGGGTGAACATGAGGGTAGAGGAAGGAGAGATCGTCGCCATCATCGGGCCGACCGGCTCCGGCAAATCCACTCTGATCCAGCATTTCAATGGGCTGATACGACCACAGAAAGGTAAGGTCCTCGTTCTCGGGCAGGACCTGAGCGACCACAGTCTGGACGTCAAATGGCTGCGCCGCCAGGTGGGCCTGATCTTCCAGACCCCTGAGCAGCAGCTCTTCGAACAGTACGTCGGGGATGACATCGCCTTCGGGCCACGCAACTTCGGACTGGGTCGCCCGGAGGTCCGCCAGCGCGTCAAGAAGGCTATGGAGACAGTCGGACTTGGCTTTGAGGAGTTCAAGGATCGGATGACTTTCTCCCTTAGCGGCGGCGAGATGCGGAAGGTAGCTATTGCCGGGGTCTTGGCCTTGGAGCCGACAATTCTGATCTTCGACGAACCAACCTGCGGCCTGGATCCCGCTACGGCCAGCGAGTTCCTATCCAAGATCCGAGAGCTGCGCGATCAGGAGGAGCGCACCGTAATCCTGGTCTCCCACGACATGGAAAGCGTTGCCAAACTGGCAGACCGCATCTACGTCATCGTGCAAGGGCGAACGGTCCTGGAAGGGACCCCGCGGCAGATCTTCTCCCAATCCGGACTGCTGCGCAGCTACGGCCTGGACGCCCCGCAAGTCACCCAGGTGATGCACGGTCTGCGCCATCGTGGGAGAGAGGTCAGGGTCGACTTGCTGTCGGTGTCCGAGGCCGAGAAGGAAATAGGCCGGCGCTTCGACCTCCGTCAACGCCAGGCGGAGACAGTAGCATGACAGAGTACAGCGCTTTTAGCCACTTGACCATCGGCCAGTACCTGCCTTACAGCTCTGTCGTGCACCGCCTGGATCCCAGAGCGAAGCTGGTGATGTTCACACTCCTGGTCGCCGCGGTGACCTTCGCCAACTCGTATACGGCCAGTGTTGTTCTACTGGCAGTCCTCCTCGGCGTTGTGCATCTATCTCGCACGCCTCTGCGGTATGCATTGCAGGGCCTGCGACCAGCTCTGCCCTGGATCGCTGTTTTCGCCCTCTTGCAGTTGCTCTTCTACCGTAATCCTTACGGGCCGGACGCCTGTTCCACGATCTGGAGCTGGGGCTTCATCGACATCACCAGTTGCAGCATCAGACAGATAGGCCTCATGATCCTTCGACTGCTGGAGTTCATGATCCTCATCAGCCTGCTCACCCTGACCACCCGCACTACGGAACTCACTCACGGCCTGGAGAGGCTTCTCAGTCCGCTCAAACGGTTGAGGTTCCCGGCCCATGAACTGGCGCTGGTCTTCGCCATCTCACTTCGCTTCGCGCCCACCCTTGCCGGTGAGCTGGAGAGGATCATGAAAGCCCAGGCGTCGCGAGGGGCCGACTTCGGCGAGCAGGGAAGGCTAGGGTTCATAAAACGAACCCGCAATCTGCTGCCGCTCCTCGTACCGCTCTTCCTCAGCGCACTGCGACGCGCCGAGGATCTGACCCTGGCCATGGAGGCCAGAGGCTACACCGGGGGCAGAGGACGTACCAGCTTCATTCAACTGAAGGTTCTGCCATCCGACTATCTGGCTCTAGCCCTCGTTTTCATCTTCTGCGCCATCATCCTGCTTGGGGGCCTCGAGTCCATTGATCAGCAGGTGTTCACCGCAGTCTCTGACTGCGCAAGTAACGTTTTCGGCTTCGTCAGACGCTGAGGACCAAGACGTCTTCGAGAAAGGAGTCAACAATGCAGAGCGGAGGAAGGCGCAGTACGGTGCGCAAGATCGTCGTAGCGGGCGTCCTGGGCGCCATTATCACCCTTCTGGGGTATCTGGGGCCAGCCGGTCCAGGGTTCATACCGGTGCCCACACCGGCCCAGCACGCCACCACACTGCACGTGCCAGTGATCATCGGCGCCATACTGGAGGGGCCCATCGTGGGACTGGTGCTGGGGCTCATCTTTGGCATCTTCAGCTGGCTCCAGGCCGGAATTCTGGGCGTAGTGATGTTCCAGGACCCCCTGGTGGCCATCCTGCCCAGACTGTTCATCGGAATCACCGCCTGGGCGGCCTACGCCGCGTTTCGGAGGACCGGCAAATACGCAGCCTTGATACTCGCGGGGAGTCTACTGGTCATCTGCGGAACCTTCGTGTACTGGGCACTGTCCGTGAACGCGCTTCTGGCAGTAGTCCTTGGCATAGTGCTGCTGGCCTTGATCGCAGGGTTCGTTTTTCTGGCCCTCAGAGAGAACAGAGAGCTTCAGGCCCTTATCCTCTCCGGGGCGGTAGGCACCTTGACCAACACGATCCTCGTGCTCACCATGCTGGTGGTGCGTGGCTATCTGCCACCCGAGGCGGCTCTCGTGGCAGGCCTGACCAATGGCATCCCTGAGATCATCGTGGCCTGCATCATCGTGGTGGCCGTGGTCGGGGCCTGGAAGGGGATCGAAACCCGTAGGGCAGGATCCACAGTCTGAGTGCGCTGGGTGCCGAGTTACGGGCCCAGCGCCAGCCTGAGGATGATGAATCCAAGCAGGGGAAGGGCGATAATCCCCACCAACTCGAGCCACACGACGAGCTGATCGACGCGGGGTGCACCTTCGCGGCGAAAGGCCCCCCAGGTCGGGGTGAAGAAGCAGAGCAGGCTGGCGATGGTGTAGGCAGCGATCTTGGCGTAGTAGTCGGGTGTGATAGCACCTGCACGTTGTGGCAGCTCTATGCCCTCGACGCTCAGACGAAGCCCCAGCAGTGCCAGCAGCAGGGCCAGGCTGAGCTGATAGGCCGAGGCCGCCTTCAGCCCCATGACTGGCGAAGGGCTGGCAAACGAGCGTCTCCATTGCAGGGTGGATACGACCTGCCGCCAGGCCATCATGCTCAATATGTAGAAGGCGGCAGCCAGGCTCGCTTCTCGTCCCCAGAAGGCTAGCCAGTTCTCCACCATCCACCAGGATTCATAGCGGGCGATCATCTTGGGGGCGTCAAACAAAACGATGGCGATCGCCGCTACGATGGACAGACCCAGCCACAGCCTGCGACTGTAAGCCTTTCCGGCCTCAGCAGACCTACCCTGCAGGCCCATCGCCTGGTACACGCCTGCAATAGCCCTCGGCTGCCACACATAGAAGGCACAAGTCGCCGGGAATACCAGGAGCAGCAGTATCTGAGCATGCCAGTCGTCCAGACTTCCCAGATACCCGTCTCTGCTGTCCAGGCTGCCGAAGAGGGCGGGCAGCAGGAACAAGTAGACAAGGCCCCAGCCAAGGCCGATGAGCGCCATGGTGCGTGCCCTCAAACCGAGTTTGCCCGCGAGCAGCCGCACCAGTGGATCACCGTCATAGATGGCTCGCTCCACTGGATCAGAGGCGTCTTGCTTCTTCGCTCCCTCCAGCCCTATCACCTATGTGACCTCCGCAATCTCATCTGTGGTCTCGGCCCGTGCACTGCTGACGCCCACCTACGCGCCAGCGTTGTGCTCCCTCGAAAGCTGGTCAGCGAGGTTGACTTCCCTGAGGCCCCTCTTCGCTGAGACGTTCCCAAGATGGGCGTATTAGAGCATAGAAACACCCATTTATCAAGGCCACGGCACGGCCACGCGCCGCGTTGACCGCAGGATGGCTCTGCCAGACCGCGTCGCACCAGCGGGCCAAGCTGCGGCTGTTGCACCGCCACCGTGGCTACCATATACTACTCGCAGGAGGTATCTAGAACACCTCATGAATGACGCATACGACGTGATCGTGGTGGGAGCCGGACATGCCGGATGCGAGGCCGCGCTGGCGGCGGCACGACTAGGCTGCCGCACGCTCCTTCTCACCATCAGCCTGGAGCACATCGCTGAGATGCCCTGCAACCCCAGCGTGGGCGGACCAGCGAAAGGCCACTTGACCCGCGAGATAGGCGCTCTGGGTGGGGAACAGGCGCGAAACATCGACCGCACCTTCATCCAGATTCGTCTGCTGAACCAGAGCAAGGGACCCGCAGTTCACGCCCTGCGAGCCCAGGCAGACCGGCGCCTCTATTCCACCACCATGAGGAACACACTGGAGGGTGCGCCCAACCTCGAGCTGAGGGAAGCAGTGGTAGAGAAGCTGCTGGTCAAGAGTGACACGGTCCGGGGCGTGCGGACCAGCGACGGCAGGCACTTCTCCGCCAAGGCCGTCATCCTGACCACAGGTACCTTCCTCAACGGCCGACTCACCAGAGGCGAACGAACCTGGCCAGGAGGCCGGGATGGAGAGAAGCCAGCTACCGGCATGTCCCAGTCCCTGAGAGATCTCGGTCTCCAGGTCGAGCGGCTGAAGACAGACACGCCCCCTCGGGTGGATGCCCGTACCATCGACTTCACCAAGACCAACGTCCAGCTGGGCAGCGAAGACCCTCTGTTCTTCAGTTTCTCGTACCCTGGGACAGACCTCGGACCTCCGGAATCGATAATTGCGCAGCAGGCGCCCAACGACGTCTATCCCGTGCCTGCCCAGACGCCATGGCGCCCTCAGCTGCCGTGCTACCTGGTCCACACCAACACGCGCACCCACGAGGTCATTTTGTCCAACCTGCACCGTGCTCCTCTGTACAATGGGACCATCGAGGCCGACGGACCCCGCTATTGCCCCAGCATTGAGATCAAAGTACCCATGTTTCCCGAGAAGGAGTCTCACCAGCTATTCCTGGAACCCGAGGGCTGGCACACCAACCAGGTATACGTACAAGGGGCATACACCAGCTTGCCGGAGGATGTGCAACTGGCCATGCTGCGCACCATCCCTGCCCTGCGAGAGGTGGAGGTTCTTCGCTACGGCTATGCTGTCGAGTATGACTACGTGCCTGCATCGCAGATTACCGCAACTCTGGAGGCCAAACAGGTCCAGGGCCTCTACCACGCGGGGCAGATCAACGGTACATCGGGCTACGAGGAGGCCGCCGCTCAGGGTCTGATGGCCGGCATCAACGCCGTTCGCAAGGTGCGTGGTGAGTCCCCGATCATCCTGGGGCGCGATGAGGCATACATCGGCGTCCTCATCGATGACCTGGTCACCAAGGACATCCACGAGCCTTACCGGATGATGACCTCGCGCGCGGAGTACCGGCTTCTTCTGCGGCAGGACAACGCCGATCTCAGACTATCGCCCCTCGGCCACGAAATGGGCCTCGTGGACCTGCAACGGCACGAAGCTGTGGAACGTAAGCGCAAGGCTATAGAGTCCGGACTGGCCCGCCTAGGCGAGACCTGGCTCCGACCGACAGAGGAGGTCAACCAGCAACTCGCAGCCTTGAGCCTCCCGCCTCTGCAGGACGGTGTCAACGCTCTACAGTTCCTGCGCCGCCCGGAGATCACCTACGCCATGTTACAGGCGTTGGCCCCCGACGGAGACCCTTTGCCGTCTGAGGCCGCACAACAGGTGGCTGTGGAGGCCAAGTACGCTGGCTATATCGAGAAGCAGCGCCAACAAGTCGAACGACTCCGGCGCCTCGAGCAGCGCCGCATACCCGACTCCTTCGACTATGACAGCGTCATTGGCATCAAAACGGAAGCCCGAGAGAAGCTGGCCCGCTTCCGGCCAACAACAGTGGGCCAGGCCTCCCGCATCAGCGGTGTCAACCCCGCTGACATCTCCATCCTTCTGGTGTATCTGGCGCGCTCGTTTGGCCGCTAGGCACCTCGCCAGCCAGTGTCTCCGGCCTCTCCCCATCGTTCCGACCGACTGGTGCGTCCAGCAGCCGTGACCCCCTTGTTGCCAAACCGCACACCATGCGCAGACACGAAAAGAGGGTGGAGGCCTGTGTCTGCCTCCACCCTCATCTTGCCTGAGCTGGTCAGCACCTTCTCAGACGACTAGCCAGCCTTCTTAGCCGCAACCGCTTGCTTGGGCTTGTGGATGCGCACCCAGGCCAGCAGCCACAGGGCACCCAGCCCGAAGATGGTCACCAGCATACTGAAGAACGCTCCCAGGAAGGGGATGCTCCTCACCAGGGTGAAGATGGCGATCCCTATGAGCAGCGGTATCAAGCCCATGACCTTGTCCACCCACGCCGGGGCGGGCCGCTTGAGGATCAGCCAGCCGATGAAGTAGCAGAAAACCACCTTCGTGATGTAGACGGCGATGGTCCAGAACCCCACCGTCAGGATGCCCTCCAGGACCATGATGATGCTGGTAATGGGACCGACGAGCCCGCCGAGGGTAACCAGCCCCACGCCGATATCCAGGATGATCATCACCACGAACAGGGCAGGCACAGCTACGAAGAAGGCCCCCAACGCCGCAGCGCCCCAGCCAAGACAGTGGAGTGGCTTCTCTTTCCAGTGCAGCGCCGCCTCCTTCAGCCACTTGGGAACGAGCCACAGCATCAGCACACCGATGATCAGGAGGCTCATGAAGGTTCGCACCATGCTCATGATCCAGCGCACGAACCAGCCCAGTATGGCCGCAGCGGTTATCGCGCCAGCGGGGATCTCCGGCACCTCGACTTCTGGAGCTTCGCTCGGCTCTGGCACCGGCGTCTGGTAGACGACGGGCCCGCCCACAGCCCCCTCGGGAATCTGTACGGTCGTGGGGCTGGTGTACGTCAGCTCACCATCTATCTGGGCGCCTTCTTTGATGGTCAGGCCGGGGCCAATGAGGCGCTCGGGGAAGTAGGGGTTCATGCGCATAAACATGCTAAACTGCTCGAACTCAGGGTCCGGCTCCGAGACCTCCGCCGTGACGTCGCCCACCACGTGGCCCGAGACCTCCAGACCGCCGAGCGCGGCGTTGACATTACCTGTGATCTCACCACCGAGCACAGCCTGATAGCCCGCCACGTACACGTCTCCGGCTATGGCACTACCAGGGTCGCACCCAAGCCCAAACCCCGCCGCAAACAGGTCGTCGCCCACTTTGGCGTTGGGGCCCAGCTTCAAATCGCTGCCCGCGATACGCACGTCATCGGTCACGGTGCCGTTGATGTGGATCTTTCCAGCCGCGGCCCACAGGTCGCCATCGATGGTACCGTTGAGGATTATGTCGCCGCCCGTAGCGATCAGATCGCCGTGAACTGTGCCGTTGACGGTGATGGAACCCGCGAACAAGTACAGGTCATCGTCAACGTCCTCATCGATGACAATGACATCCTTGGTTCTGATGTCGGCTGCCAGCACAGGTGCTGCCAGAACCATGGAGGCCAAGGCCAGCACCCCCAGTACGAAAAGGATTCGCCTTCTCCGGTCTCGCATCATGTCGACACCTCCTTATCTCTCCTCTTCTCCGGCGACTCCCATGCAACTGGATCAAAGCCCCGGAGGAGGCCCGGACCAGAGCGTGGGTTCCGCTCCCCATGTGCCCACCGCCCGGCGTCTATCAGTATACCACCACTGGCTGCTGGAGGCAAGGGAAGGTTTGGCACATTCCTGTCTCAACACAGCTATGCTGTCTTCGTTATCCACATTCCGATCGTGGTTTTTCTTGCGTTCGCGCTGAGGGGAATCGAGCTTGCGCCCTTGCTCAAATTCGGTATGGCGGCGCTTATCGTGGTCCCGACCTGCTTCGCCGTCGCCTACATAGTCCGACGAATACCGCGTGTGTCGAGGATTCTCTAAACTGAGTGCCTGGACAGATATAGCTTGACATTGGTGCCAGTTTGGCCAGCCTCGTCTTTGTCGTCATCATACCCCACCTGAGTATGAGGGGCGGCTGGGCCGGCGGAGCGAGGGGAGAGGATTTCGCAGTAAATGGTGTTTTCCAAACTGCTGTTCTGGCTAGCCCCCTTATTGGAAGATGCAGTACAGCGCGAGGTGGTACAATGACCGGCAACGCGTTGACCACTACTGCTGCAGGCGCCAGCCCGAAGGAGACGGTTGTGCTGCTGGGCAGGAGGAAAGCGCCTGGGGCTTTCGAAGTGCTTTAGGTTGTCCTTGCCTTCGGAGAGAAACGGTTGGCCCATTGGGGAGCGAATCCTAATGCCTGACGGCCTGTATGGTCAACGTCGCGCAAAGTCGGCGGTTACCACCCAATGACCAAGCTCACCTGCCGCTATGAAGCGCACCGGAATAGCGATCGGGTGCAGCGCTTTGTCAGGTTTTGTCGTTAGGTACCACAGTGATGACTACGTTCCCCTTCTTGTGTCCTTGGTCAACATATCTATGAGCCTCGACGATTTGCTCCCACGGATAGCGTCTATCGATGACCGCCTTGAGCTTGCCTGCCACAATCAGCTCTTTGAGCTCACTGAGGAGGAGGGGCGCGTCCCTGGTCTTGATCTTGTCGGAAGAAGCATGGACGTTGAGATAGACGCCTGTCTCCTTGAGCGCGGTTCGATAGTCGCCCCCGAACTTGTCCACAGCGTCAAAGATGACGTCATAGGTCTCGCCGCTCTGGGTGAAATCCTCTTGCTTGTAGTCGATGACCCTGCCGGCGCCCAGGGATTTCACCAGCTCCAGATTGGCCGCGCTGCAAACCCCGGTCACATCGGCGCCCAGGGCCCTGGCAAGCTGGACGGCAAAGGTGCCCACGCTGCCAGACGCGCCATAGATGAGCACTTGCTGTCCCGGCTGGATGTCGGCCGTTTTGAGAATGCCCAAGGTCGTGATTCCCCCGGAGGGAATGACCGTCGCTTCCTCAAAGGTCATGTGGGCCGGCATGAGCGCCAGCGCCCCATCTTGGGCCATACTCTTGTACTCGGCGTAGGCCCCGAACCCGGACCACGCGGTCGAGGCAAACACCCGGTCGCCTCTCTTGAACCGCGTCACATCCTGGCCCACGGCTTCGATCTCTCCGGCCAACTCCATGCCCAGGATGGCTTTCCTTGGCCTTCGGATGCCCAACACCAGCCGCGCCAGGAGCCGTTGCCAGCCGGGACCGGGAATGTCGAGGCCCCGCATCCGCGAATCGCCCCTGTGCACGGTCGTCGCATGTACTCTTATCAGGACCTCGTTGCCCCTGGGGGCCGGTTTGTCTACCTCTTGGAGCTGAAGGACTTCCGGTGGTCCGTATTTCGTGCATACAATCGCTTTCATGAGTCTACTCCTCGCTTACTCTCATTTGGTCAAGCTCGATATGGTCTACGAGGATACATCGTATGGGCGTAGAACCCCACATACATCGCTAGATTTCATCTACCCCCCAATTCCAAACAACTTGGTACCACAGCTAGGACAAATACCCTTTGTTGCCGGTCTATCATTCTTCACTGTGATCTGCTGTCGATGTACGACTTCTTGTTAATCTTACGAACAGAACTAGTGCAGTTACCCCATAGACAACCGCCATCAGGATCAAAAAAGCGGTCACCACTATTGGCACAACATCGACCGCAGTAGGATTCGGTATTACACTGAAATCAAAGGGGAATATGGATACTAATGATACAACCACAGCGATGCCAACGATGATGACTACTATCTGAGCGGTCATACGAAACCAGTATCTATCGTAGATAATCATTGCAGTGTAAGCTACTATGGCTAGAATTGATGCTGTAATAGGAATAGGAAGCCAAATGAAATAGGCATCAGTTAGCATCGATAGTCGGGTAACACTTCCATCTGGTTCGATGGTATACCACGCAATATACTGATGAAAGAAGGTAATAAAGATGAGATTAGCTACAGTCACGAAGATTATAGAAATGTGACTGCCAATTTCACTGCAACTCTGGGGTGATGATTCCATACGTTGCCTCCTTGTATTAAAGGACAAAGATACCGTTCATAGGAATCAGGACAGTACTAGTACTCAATAAGGTAGTATTACATCTCTACTTGCTATCTAGGTAAATAGGCGTTCCCTGTGAAAGCCCCAATAGATTACGAAACAATCGAAACTAAACTCACAGAAAAGCGGAACGGAGTGATTGAACTTCAGGGGCCCCGTCGTGTCTCCGTCAACTCGAAGAAAAGGTATCACCCTACCACAGCTATGACTACATGTCCCTGTTTGTGCCCTGTTTCGACATACCTGTGAGCCTCGGGAATTTGTTCCAACGGATAGCGTCTATCTATGACCGCTTTCATCTTCCCCGCCTCAATAAGCTCTTTGAGGAAAACCAAATCTTCAGTCATTGGGCTTGCCGCCCCGAATATCACTTTCTTGGTGCTTCTCATCGAAGTCCACAGCCCTCGAACCCTCTGTGACAGCCCAGGGTCAGCTATGAGATAGCGTCCGTCTTGCCTTAGCGATCTTATACTACCTGAAAACGAACCCTTCCCTACCACGTCAAGAATAAAATCATAGGTCTCACCGCTTTTGGTGAAATCTTCTTGAGTGTAATCAATGACCTGGTCTGCACCAATGGAGCGCAGCATGTCCAGTTTCCCCGTGCTGTCCACGCCGGTCACTTCAGCCCCAAAGTACTTGGCAAGCTGTACCGCAAAAGTACCTATAGTTCCACCCGCACCGTTAATGAGAACCTTTTGTCCGCTCTGGATATTTCCTTGTCTGAGAAAATGCAATGCTTCAAGGCCCCCCATAGGAACGGCGGCGGCTTCCTCATAGGTCATATTGTCCGGTTTTATTGCCAGTGCCCCTTCTTCAGGTTCTTCAGGCAGACATATGTACTCAGCATAAGCACCCATACCAACAAAACCGGTAGCTGCAAAAACCTGGTCACCTTCTTTGAACAGTCTCACATCTCTGCCTACTGACTCAATCTCCCCGGCCAACTCCATCCCTAGTATGGTTATTCTCTTTGGTCTCTTGAGACCCACGTACGCTCGCATGGGGAGCGCGTGCCAGATCGGCAATTTGAGACTTCGCTGTTCACAGTCACCTGCTGTTACTGTGGTCGCATATATCCTTATCAGTACTTCATTGTCCTTGGGAGTAGGTTTTTCCACCTCTCTGAGCTGAAGAACATCCGGTGGTCCGTATGCTGTCCATACAATCGCTTTCATCTTCTCCTCCGACATGACCCGCTGGCCTTATAGACTCCCCTCTAAGATGGATCTATGTGGAGTCCTGCTCCTTTGGTAATGTCATCCTCCATGACGATGTGAGCTTGCCAGATTCGTGGGGTGCATACGCTAATCTCGCTCCGCATGGTGGTTCATGTCTCTCGTATTGGCTCACCCGGCGGCGCGTAGAATAGATTCTAGCAGGGGCTAGACGGGGTTGTCAACTGGCGGGTGGAGCTTGTCAGCCGTCGGTCTGTCTTGCGGCTGATCCGCCAGCCAGACCCAGGCGTGGATAACCAGGGACCGGGGACGCGGAGTGCCGCACAAGGGTCGCCACTCTAAGTCGGCGCGCGCTGATGTCGCGAGGAGATCTGGTCTTCCCGAACCTGTTATCAGCGATGCAGCGGTCTGTGGTCAACCGTGGCTGCAACCTAGAACGGATACTGTCTCGGCGTCCTCTGCATAGTGACCCAGCGCAGCTCGGTGAACTCCTCCAGGGCCGCAAGGCCTCTCGCGACTGCGAGATGAGCGGGCCACGGTATAGCGGATGGACACTTCACGGCCGTTGGGAGTCGATGACTTCTAATGTACCCAAGCTAAAGCTGTCCTGCCACACACCGGCGTCTGACCAGAAGGGGATGGTCTCCCGCCTGCCCGTCGGCCCGAAGGCCTCCAAGCGCATGGTCAACTCATAGCTGCCGGACGATACTTCCGCTGGGACTTCGACGCGGCACAGATCGCGCACCAGTTCCTCTCGCTCCCATAGAGTGCTCGGGTACAGTCGAGCCAAACAAGAAGCCTCCGTGGTCACGACGCGTCCTTCCCCGTCTCTCAACTCCATCTCGGTTCGTATCAGCGGCAGGGGCACACTCCAGGCCCGCCACAACAACTCAAGGTCGATCTCGCCTCCCGGCTTCACTTCCAGCGTTGGCAGGTCGTACCCTGTCAGCTGGAGCAGATCCCCGAAGTTCGCCCAAGGCTCATGAGGCAGCGGTGGAGTCGGCGGTGGAACCAGAGGCTTCACTACCCTGATGGTTCCCATCTCCAACCCGGCCGCGAGGAGATCGGATTCCCCGCCCGCGGGAGCATCGAACAAGTAGATGATAAGGCTGTACTCCAGGGGAGGCGTGCCCGGTGGGATCTCGATGACCAGCTCCGGAGACGGCGACGTCTCGTCCAGACCAGACATTGTGGAGGCTGCAACCTCGATCCAGTCCTCAGAATCTGCACCCTCTGAAACCAGACCGAGTCGAACTCCGTAGTCCGCATCCTCCCCACCCGTCTGCCACTGAAGGGTCACCGACAGTTGCTCACCGGCGCGCACCACGGGCGGGGCGCTGTACCGCGCCAGCTTCAAACCCTCAACGACATCCAGGTCGAGCGAGTGAGATCTAGGATCGGCGTCGTACTCCGGCTCCCGCGCGGTCAGGTAGCACTGCACCCGCATATGGCTTTCGCCGGCGAACTCCTCCTCCCCCAGCAGGCTCCCGTGCTCGTCGAGCCACTCACGGATGAACCCCTCAGGATCGGTCACCGTGTCGTAGATGCGGTACACCCACACACGATCATGGCGGGCGAAGACCCCTTCCAGGGCTCGCGCTGTCTCCTCCTCGGTGGTGGCATAGAAGTCCGACTCCGGATCGCCCCATCCCAGTCCCTCCGCGCCTCCAATACTGCCGGTCTGCAAGAGGATCACGCCCTCTTGGCCATCATCAGCCTGGTGGTCAGTCAGGCGTCCTCGCCAGGCGATGCCACCCTCGTAGTAGTAGAGGAATGGTGGATAAGCATACCCAGCATTGATCAGAACAGCATCCCCGGGTGCGATCCTCTTCTCCATATAGCTCACCGCCCCCCGGTGATCGTCCGTGGCGTACTGTGGGTCGAAAAAGAAGCGGTAGATTGAGTGACCGCAGGCCAGGGCGATCACCGTCAAACCGATGGGCAGGGCCAAGCGCCAACTGCGCCCCAACCCCGCGAGGCCCACGGCCAGCAGCAGGTAGAACGGAGGAGAGTAGGTGGAGGCGTACCTCACGTGATAGAGAGGCGTGCGCAGCGACAGCAGGTAGATGATGAACAGGGGCACAAAGGTGTAGCCGCAGAGAAGGACACTCTTCAGGGATCCTCGATGCCCCGACGCGGCACCCCTCAAGCCCAGCAGATAGAGGGCAAACATGAAGGAAAGCACCGGCCAGACGAGGAGGCTCTCCGGGTCCACGGACTGTCCCAGTGACAGGGCCGTCCAGGACTCCAGAATCACAGACCCCAGGCCTGTGAAACCGCGCCAGGGAGGAACAGGCGGGTCCAGCCCCTGGCGCAGGGCCACGGGTAGCCACGGCAGGTAGAGCACTACGACCAGGACCTGAGCCAGCACCCAGCGCCGCAGCAACGCCGGCGGGTGCCTTCGCCTTCTTCTGGCCGCCAGCCACCAGCCGAACACGAACAGGTTCTCGAAGATCAAGAGGAAGGCGAAGTAGTAGAGTGTATAGAGGCCCGCCACCGCAGAGAGCACATAACCTATGAAGAACTTCCAGGCCGCGCCGCGCGCATCAGAGGGCGCTTCCGCGCTGACCGGTGGCCCCTGACCATCTCGCCCGGTCAGGCCAGCAAGCCTCATCAGGCAGTACAGCGAGACCAGGCCCAGAAACGCTCCCAGTGTGTACATGCGGATCTCCTGGGAGTACCAGAGGTTGAAAGGAGAGACAGCAACGAGAAAAGCCGTGAGCAGGCCAACTCTCCTGTCGTACAGCTCCGTGCCCAGCCGGTAGCACGCGGCGACGAGCAGAATCCCGAAGACCAGGGAGAGGAAGGCTGCGGAGAACTCGCTGGTGCCGGCGGCCCGCACCCAGAAATGCAGCAGGTAGTAGTAGAGGGGCGGATGGATATCCCGGGCCGTGTGTTGGGTGAGGCCGAGGAGGTCCTTCGTCGCCAGGTGAATACTCACCGCCTCGTCGTACCACAGACTCTGGTATCCCAGACGATAGAGGCGCAAGGCGAAGGCGACGAGGAAGATCAGCAGCAGCAAACTCATCACAGATCGCGAAGAGTCCCACCGTGCCACCCTTCTCCAGGAATTCGCCCACCGCAAAGGTCGCACCAAAGCTATCCACCTCTGCCAGGAATCGCTGTATGGCCGTCCAACAATCGTAACACACTTAGATTTGCAGCAGCAACTATCGGTTTCGAGCTGAGATATGATATAATCGCCTGTCGTCCAATCACCATCCGCATTCTCACCAGGCTACTAGCTGATGCAGCCAATCCTCGTCGCTCTACTGCTCATTTTCGGTGTGGGCGCGGCCTTTGCCTGGCTCTATCGGGGCCTGATCATGAGTCTGGCGGTCAGGTTGCTGGCCTCGCGCCTTCCCAACGCCGCCAAGCGCCACCGGCTCCAGATACGCTTCGGCAAACACTCCGGCGGCTGGATCCGCCTAACGCTTCAGGCCAACCTGGGGAAACCCCTCTCGGAGATCATGGCCCATCCCGTTGAGGCAGCGGCCTACTCTCGGTTCGGAGGCTTCAACCTCGGCCGACTGTACTCGGATTTTATGAACCCCAGCTCCCCCTATTACCAGTGCTGGCTGGGGGCCTACGTCGTCTTTGACAGCGAACTCAGGAAGTGCTTCGGCTTCGATGACCAGGAAACCTTCGTCGCGGACGAGGTCCTGGCCGTCCTCGAGGCGGACCAGCGTCTTGTCTATCGCAGCACCGGCTGCCCACACACGTTCCCCGATGGCAACACCGTGAGGCTGCACGGCGAACTAACAGGAGAGCGTTTAGAGATCGATGGAATGTCCTGGTGGCGCATCCTGGGTGAGGCAGATACCTGGTCGGCCTACCACAAGGGCGCAAGTCCCAACGCCAACCGCCTTCGTAGCAGGGTCTACGGGGTGGTCCCTCATTCTGAGAAACACGAGGTGGACGATTACCATCCCTTGCGCTATCAAGGCGAATTCTGGCTTCGCCACTTCCCCGAGCTCCGGGCCACCTGTGCCAAGTTCTTCATCTGGCCCAGATACACCAACCGAGATGGCCACGAGGTGAGCAAGGGGCAACACGTAGCCGCTGAATGCCGTGAATTGCTGCGCAGCATCACCTTCACCCACGGGCCAGCAATCACGAAATCGGAGAAGGGTCTCATACAGGTCTACACGGGGCATGGAAAGGGCAAGACCACCGCGGCTCTGGGACAGGCCATGCGCGCGACAGGCCAGGGACTGAGGGTCTATATCATCCAGTTCATGAAAGGCTGGCCGCACTACGGTGAGCTGGAGTCGATGAGGCAACATTCCAACATCACCATCAGGCAGTTCGGCCGCCCGGACTACGTGTCGAAGGAGAGCCCCGAACCAGTGGACATACGCATGGCTGAGGAGGCCCTGGAGCACGGCCGAGAGATCGTGAGGAGTGGCGACTACGATCTGGTAATTCTGGATGAGATCAATGTGGCACTGGAGTGGCAGCTGATCCAATTGAAAGACGTGCTGTCGCTCCTCGACCAGAAGCCAGAAAAAGTGGAACTGATACTGACCGGTCGCTACGCTCATCCCGATGTAATCGCCCGTGCCGACCTGGTGACCGAGATGAGAGAGATCAAGCATCCCTACCACAAGGGCATCGTCAGCCGCCGAGGCATAGAATACTGATGGGAGACGCAGATGTTTGACCGGGAGAAACTGGAGACCATCCGCGAAAGCTACGAGCGCTGGGAGGAGAGCACCTTGCAGCGATACCTGGCCCAGCACCCCGAGCGCAGGGACGAATTCGTGACCGCCTCCGGGGAGGAAGTGCAGCGTCTATACACGCCACTGGACGTAGCCGATCTGGAGTACGTAAATGACCTGGGCATGCCAGGCGAGTACCCCTTCACCAGGGGCGTCCATCCCACCATGTACCGTGGTCGGCCATGGACGATGCGTATGTTCGCGGGGTACGGCACCGCCGAGGAGACCAACGCTCGTTTCAAGTACCTTAGGGAACACGGTGAGACCGGCCTCTCTGTAGCCTTCGATTACCCCACCCTGTACGGCTACGACTCGGACGACCCGGAGGCCATCGGCGAGTTCGGGAGATGTGGGGTAGCCATCTGCTCCATTAGGGACATGGAGATCCTCTTCGACGGCATCCCCCTGGGCGAGGTCACCACCTCCATGACCATCAACGGCCCCGCCGCCGTCATCTGGGCCATGTACATCGGTGCGGCCGAGAAGCAAGGCTACGCTCCGGAGCAACTGGGAGGTACTATTCAGAACGATATCCTCAAGGAGTACATCGCTCAGAAATCCTGGATCTTCCCGCCCCAACCTTCAATGCGCCTCATCGTGGACACCTTCGAGTTCGGCTCGCAACACCTGCCCCGCTGGAACACCATCTCCATCAGCGGCTACCATATCCGAGAGGCTGGTGCCACTGCTGTCCAGGAACTGGCCTTCACCCTGGCGGACGGCCTGGCCTACGTGCAGGCTGCCGTCGAGCGCGGGCTGGACGTGGATGAGTTTGCGCCGCGTCTCTCTTTCTTCTTCAACGCGCACAACGACTTCTTCGAGGAGATCGCCAAGTATCGGGCCGCCCGGCGCATCTGGGCCCGGGAGATGCGCGATCGCTTTGGGGCCAGGGACCCGCGGTCGTGGTGGTTGCGCTTCCATACTCAGACCGCTGGCGTTACCCTCACAGCCCAGCAGCCCGAGAACAACGTGGCTCGAGTCGCCATCCAGGCTCTGGCCGCAATCCTGGGGGGCACCCAGTCCCTCCACACCTGCTCCATGGACGAAGCTCTGGCCCTACCCAGCGCGCTCGCAGCTCGCATCGCGCTCCGCACCCAGCAAATCATCGACCACGAGAGCGGCGTCGCCAACTCTGTTGACCCGCTGGGGGGCAGTTTCCTGGTGGAGAGCTTCACCAATCGCATGGAAGAGGAGACCTACGAGATCTTCGACCAGATCGACGAGTTCGGAGGCGTGATACCCGCCATCGAAGCCGGCTACTTCCAAACGGAGATCGCCCAGAGCGCGTATCGATACCAGCGGGAGATAGACACCAAGCAGCGCATCGTCGTGGGCGTCAACGACTACCGACTCGACGAACCGATGACCATACCGTTGCTGAGGATGGACCCTGAGGGATACGAGCGACAGGTGAATCGGCTCCACGAGCTCAAGGAGCAGCGCGACAACGAGGACGTGCAGAGACGACTCGACGCACTACGCCAGGCGGCAGAGGGCACGGAGAACCTCATGCCGTATATCCTCGATGCCGTGCGTGCCCATGCCACCCTTGGCGAGACCTGCGGCGTGTTGAGAGAAGTCTTCGGCGAATACAGAGAGCCGGTGATCATCTGATCACTGATCATGCCCAGTGACACCGTCGAGAAGGCCGTCCAGCGGCGAAGGACCGGCGGCCGCTGGTCCCGCGCAGCGACCCCTCCAGCGCTAGACGCAGCCGGGTTGGCCCTCCAACCAAAGTGACGGAATGCTTCCAGGCATCGGTCCCGACGTCGCAGCGGACGGCAACCTCGATGCGTGCCCAATGCCCCGCTTGACCACCTGGGGCGGCTGGGCTATGATACGCTCCACCTCAGCCCGAGAGGCCGCTGAAGCAGACAGCGCCGTGGCGAGCCTGCCCTCAGTCCAGAGATGGCCAGAAGGGCCTCTGCGTTCCCAGGCGATGCTGGGGACGACGCACAGGCAGGGGCCATACCAGACAGCAGTAAGGAGTCGATGCCATGAGAACCAAGAACTTCACCATCCTGCACTCCAACGATATGCACGGAGACTTCCTAGCGGAGGTCAAGGGCGCCGAAGGCAACCTCATCGGAGGTCTGGCCCTCCTATCAGGGTACGTCAACAGGGTCCGGCAAGAGGAGGAGAATGTCCTCTATGTGATCGCCGGGGACATGCTCCAGGGCTCCATCATCGACGCAGAGTACAGGGGCATTTCCACCATCGAGATTATGAACTACCTGGCCCCAGATGTGATCACCCTGGGCAACCACGAAGTGGACTACGGTCTGCCTCACCTGCTGTTCCTGGAGAAGATGGCCAACTTTCCCATCGTCAACGCCAATCTCTACATCCGCAAGTACAACCGCAGGTTGATGCGACCCTACGTCGTCCTGAACGTTGCCGGGTTCGACATCATGTTCATCGGCATCACCACCGAGAGCATCCTTCAGTCGTTGAAGATGGATGAGCAGATCGCCACCTTCATCACCCTGGAAGAAGCAAGCCGGGAAGTGGGCAAGATCTGCAACGCATACAAGGACGAGGACATAGACCTGACGATTCTGCTCACCCACATCGGCTTCGAATCCGACACGGAACTCGCCGCCCTGCTGAGACCAGAGTGGGGCGTGGACATGATCATCGGCGGCCACTCTCACACGATCCTGGATCAGCCAGCCGAGGTCAACGATATCCTCATCGCCCAGGCAGGGACCGGCACCGATCAGATCGGGCGCTTCGATATCGTGGTCGATGACGACACCAACAGCATTGTGGAGTGGAAGTGGCAACTCATCCCCGTCGACAGCACCATCGCCGAGCCGGACCAAGAACTCACGAAGTTCATCAACTCCTTCAAGGAAGAGGTGGACAGGAAATACAACACGGTGGTCTGCCGGTTTGCTCGCAAGCTAACCCATCCACGGCGGGAGGAGGAGACGGCTCTCGGCAACCTCTTCGCCGACATCCTCGCTCGAAGAGGCCAGGTCGACGTCATGTTCCTGGGCAGCGGCTCCATCCGCGGCACCGAGCTCGGTCCCCTGGTCACGCTGGGCGACCTCAGGAGCATCTTCGCCTTCGATGACACCCTCTCGAAGTTCACCATCACCGGCAGCCAGCTGAGACAGGTCTTCTCTCATATCATGCGGCCCGAGAACAGAGATGGCGAGGGTGAGTGCTACCAGGTCAACCAGGGGGTGAAGGCGGTCTATTCAGATGCCGCCATGGAACTCCAGGAGTTGCTCATCCAAGAAAAGCCAGTGCAAGCCGGCGGGCAGTACACCATCTGCCTCCAGGGCTTCCACTATACGAACTCGGAGCAGAATCTGGGACTGAGCAATGAGGAATTGACGACCGTTCACCCAGCTCTCGTCGTTACTACCTCAGCTCGCGACGTCCTGGAGGAGCACCTGAGAGGCAACCAGAACCTCAAGAGTGAGGTGGAGGGGAGACTTGTATTCACAACGTCGCCGTGACCTCGATCAGGGGGACTCGGCGCGGTAAGCATACCTTCCCTTTGCCACGATGGCGATTCTGCGATAGGCACGGGAAGCGCCAAGGCGGCCACCCGTAACCCTCAAACAAAATGCACACAGGAATAGAGCACATGACCCCTGAACACATCCAAGCATTGCTAGACCTGAGCCCGGCGCTTATGCCCTGGGTGCTGGGCGGTATCCTGGTGATCGTAAGCGTGGTAGTGTTCCTGATCGCCCGCTATTTCATCGCCCGAGGCCTGGTATACCTGTCCACGCGCACCAAGAATAGATACGACGACGTTCTCGTGGAGAAGCTGCGGCCGTTCCGCTTTGCCTGGGTCGCACCGCTGCTGGTGATCTACTACCTCGCGGGCCTCCTCCCGGAAAGCGCTGCGTTCATCCGCCAAGCCGTGCTGCTCCTGATCCTCTGGCTGGTGGTGCTCACCATCAATTCCATTCTCAACGGCGTGAACGCGATTTACGAAGCCAGCGCCCGTTTCCGGGGTGTATCCATCCAAGGCTACCTAGACCTGGCCAAGCTGCTCCTGATCGTGGGTGCCCTCATCGTGACCGCCTCAGTGTTCACGGGCCAGTCGCCGGTGGTGCTCCTGAGCGGGCTGGGCGTGGTGATGGCCCTGCTGGTCCTCATGTTCCGCGACACGATGCTTTCCTTCGTGGCCAGCGTGCAGATCAACGCCAGTGACCTGGTGCGGGAGGGTGACTGGATCGAGATGCCGTCCTTTGGCGCGGACGGGACCGTCATCAACATCTCTCTTCATACAGTGAAGGTCCAGAACTGGGATAACACCATTACCGTGATCCCCACGTATAAGCTCCTGGAGGACCCTTTCAAGAACTGGCGGGGTATGCAAGAGAGCGGTGGACGGCGTATCCAGCGCGCCATCAATGTCGACCTGAACAGCATCAGATTCTGCGACCGAGAGACACTGGAGAGATTCAAGAACATCGGCCTGATCAAGGAGTACGTGGAAGCCAAGCTGTCAGCAGTCGGACAGGCGGGCTCCGTGCCGGTGAGCTTGGAGAGTGCGTCCACCACCCCGCAGCTCACCAACATGGAGGTCTTCCAGGCCTATGTCGCCAACTACCTGAAAAGTCGTCCGGACCTCCATCAAGAGGGGATGACCCTAATGGTGCGTCAACTGGCCCCCGGCCCAACCGGCCTGCCGCTAGAGATCTATGCGTTCACCAAGACGGTGGAATGGGGCGAATACGAAGCTGTCCAGGCCGAGATACTTGACCACCTGCTGGGGGCCATGCCGCAATTCGACCTGCGCGTGTTCCAAGAACCCTCGGGTGCTGATTACCGCGCTGTGGTCAAGCCGCAGTAGGCACTCCCCACCGGCGGCGCGCGCCGACCGGCGCAGCGCAGCCAAACAGCTGCAGGCCGTAGACGTGGAGGTCGCCGTGGAGGTGGATCATCGGCACTTCGTAGACAACTTCATGGACGCCCTTCTGTGATGGGCTCGGGGCAACGACTAGCTCCGAGGAAATCCAATACCAGTCCATTGAACTCCTCTGGCCGCTCCACCTGAGGTATGTGACCACAGCGCTCCATGATGTGCACCTCAGAGTTGGGGATCAGGTCCCTGGCCCGGTAGGCATGGACAACGGGGACCGCCGCATCGTGACGCCCCCAGATGATGAGGGTCGGGATGTCCATCGCAGCAACTTCCCGACGGAAGTCGCCCAGCATCTCCTCGCGTTGGCCCCGCAGACTCACGCCCATTCTGGCGACTTTCAAGGTGCTCTCCCTCACCCCTGGCGTCCTCAACACAGTGGCCGCGGCGCGTAGCCACTCGTCATCAATAGCGCGCGAGTCGCTAAAGACCCACCTCTTCAGCGAGGGAAAGGCTCTCTGATACATCCTGAACACCAGGTTTCCCAGCAGGGGAACCGACCACAGGCGGAGAAAGGGGCTCAGTTCCCTGCCGAGCCCGGCGCTGCCTACCAAGATCAGCCTGCACACCCGTTCGGGGAACTGCGCCGCGGTCTGTGCACACACGACTCCACCCAGGGAGTTCCCCACCAGGCTTGCCCGTTCGATCTCCAAGGCGTCCATGAAGCGGGCCATGAAGGAAGCCGCGTACGACAGCGAGAACTGCCCGATCTCCTTGTCCGACTTCCCAAAACCCAGCACGTCCAGCGCATGGACGCGGTACCGAGCCGCAAGCGGGCCCACATTGTATTGCCAGAACTCCACCGAGGCGGCTAGCCCAGGCACCAGAATCAGTGCAGGCCCCTTACCCATCACCCAGTAGCGGATCCGGCTCCCATCGACAATAACGTACTGGTCATCATACCTGGGGATATCCACCACGGTGCCTCGCGCCTTTCCTCAGCTCGGTCACAACTCAGTTGACTCAGGGGCCTTGCTGACCCAGCTACTCGACCCTGGTGTCAGCACCGGACTCCACCCGACCAGCAAGCCAGTGTGGGGCGGCGTCCATCAGATGAGCATCCTGTTGAACTCATCGACCAACTCTCTCGATCTGCCGGGTTCCTCCTGCTCCAGCTTCTCTATGACCGCGGTGACCTCCTCTCTCCTGGTTGGTACGAAGAATTCGCTGAAGGAGCCATAGTTGGGCTCGTAGCCAAAGTACCTGAACAGGGTCCCCAGCCTGAAGTTCAACTGCTCGCCCTCGGTCAACTCCACGTACCGGTCCGCAATAGAGAGCATCACCTCCTTGTCCTGCGGTAGTTGGCCTTTCACATCCATCAATATGTTAGTGGAGTGGTCACAGGCGAAGTAGCTGGTCACCTCCAGGCTTTGTATCAGGAGCCGCTCTTCTCTGACTTTCTCTGCGTCGCTCGACTCCTCGAACTCACCGCTGACCAGCTTCTGGTACAGTGGCATGCCCTGCTTGATGGTCAGCGTCCTAACCCTGATGTAGTCCGGGTTCACCCCGTTCAGCACCCTGGCGGTGTGCAGGGCATGGTTCCGCCAGGTCTCCTCGCCCTCCAGCCTCAGACGGCCACCCAGGCCCAGGACCACGTAGAGGCTGAGAGAGATGCCCGATTGTACAACCTTCTTTCCCCCCTCTATGACCAGATCCGATGTCACACCCTTCTTCATGTACTCCTGTAAGGGATCGTAGCCCGATTCCAGCCCGATGTGCAGCCTGCTGAGGCCAGCTTCGCGCAACTGCTTCAGTTCCTCCACGGACTTCCTCGCCACGGTCCTGGCTCTGGCGTAGCTGGTGACTCGCTGTACGTTGGGGAACCTCTCCCTCAGTCTGGACAGGACCTGCACCAGTTCCTCTGTCTTCATCACCAGGCTATTGGCGTCCTGCAGAAATGCCGTCCGAAAGACGTCACCATGGAAGTCCGCGGCCTTGTCGATATCCCGAAGGACTTCTTCCAGCGTTCGTCTCTCGAAGCGCATCCCCTTGTAGGTAGGGCAGAACTCGCACTTGTTCCAGGGGCAGTTCCTGGTGGCCCTGATAAGCAAGCTCGCCGCTTCGCTGGGAGGACGTATAGGGCCAACCTCGTATGGCAAGCCGACGAAAGTCATATCTATGCCTCAGCTCCCTTTCTTTTCGCTCCACCTAGATTATACAAAGGAGGGGCAGCACGAGGGAAGCGGGTGGCATCAAAGGGAGGAAACGTGAACCAGACCACCGCCGGCCCCTAGTGAGCGACGGGACCCTGGAGAAGATGGCAAGGCAGCCACTCACAGAGGCGCAGGCCTACCAGGACGCTCTCAGTTGTCTACGTCGTCGAAGTAGGCGCCCAAAGCCTCCTGCCAGGGGCGCAAGGTGATACCGAGCTGGGTGGAGGCTGAGAAGTTACGTAACGCAGCATTGGCCGGCACCGCAGCCGGGCGCTCATACCGCTCCACGCCTCGCAAGGTGACGAGGCTCTGGCCAGTGAATTCCAGGATCTTCTCCGCGAACTCGTAGCGCGAGCAGCTGCCCTCATTGACCAGGTGATAGACCCCGTAGAGAGGATACTCGATCAGCCGGGCGATGGCCTCTGCCAGATCGCGGGCATAGGTCGGCGACCCCACCTCATTCGTCACCACCGAGAGCTCCCCGCGCTCCTCAGCCAACGCCGCTATCTTGGTGACGAAGTTCCTACCGCCTCGGCCGTACAGCCACGCGGTGCGCACGATGTAGTAGCGGGTCAGCAAGTCACGGACGAGAACCTCTCCAGCCAGCTTGGACCTGCCATAGACGCAGACGGGGTTTGGCTCATCCGACTCAAGATATGGCTCTCCCTTGGTGCCATCGAAGACGTAGTCGGTGCTCACGTACAGCATGGCCGCATGGCAGGCCTGGCAGGCCACCGCCACATTCCGGGTCCCCAGCGCGTTGATTCTGTATGCAGAGTCAGGGTCCAGCTCGCATCCATCCACATCGGTCATGGCCGCGGCATGGATAACCATGTCCGGCTGGAAGCTCCCTATCGCGGAGATGATGCCCGGATCCGTCACGTCATGCTCAGGGAGATCAATGAGCAGGAGTTCGTGTCCCTTGAGAACCTCCTGCAAGCTCCTCCCCAGTTGCCCCAAGGCCCCCGTGATAACTATGCGCATCCTGGTTCCTCACGTTCAGATAGGTTGCTCCTGGCGGCGTGCCAGCATTGTATCATCTCCGGTGCAGGAGTGGTAGCGGTGGGTCCCGTTTTCCGCTCGCACCATTGTGATCCTGACTGGCAAGCTCCCATCCGCGCCGGGTCAGTCGCTGGGGGACGCGCCAACCCTTGTCAGCAGCACCGGCCGTCCCTCTGGGTGAGGCCAGAGCTCTGAGACCGCAATCGTGCCGCTATCAGTCCACATCCCATTACCGCGTCGGAGCTTGCTGCTGCCTCTGATCCGCCCTATAATTGAACGGTAGATTGCAGCCAGCACGGCCAAGGACAGGTGCACGATACACATGGGAGACGGACACTGAAGATCAGCATGATCGGTCCCTTCGGCCTCCGCCACAAAGGGACCAGCCGAGCTAGGCTTCTGCCAATGGCGCAGTCGCTGGCCGAGCGAGGACACCAGATTAAGATCATACTGCCCCCCTGGGATAGCCCCGAAGACTCAGCCACCGAAACAGAAGTCGAGTCTGTGCTTGTCTCCCAGGCGAGGCTGCCCGCTTCTGTACCGGGTTTGTTCGGTTTGGCACTGTCCTTCCGCCTAGCGAGGGAAGCGCTGGCCTTCGGCCCCGAAGTCGTGCACTGTTTTAAACCTAAGGCTTACGCGGGAGCAGCTGCGTTCGTGCTGTGGTACGCGGCACGCCTAGGTTTGACCAGAGCTCGAGTTGTGCTTGATACGGATGACTGGGAGGGGACAGGCGGCTGGAATGAGATCGGCGGCTACTCTCCCGTCCAGAGGGCTCTGTTTTCGCGTCAAGAGCAGTGGGGCCTTGGTCATTGTCACGCCCTTACGGTGGCTAGCCGCACCCTCGAGACCCTAGCCTGGTCAAAGGGTACTCCCAAAGAAAGGGTTTTCTATGTCCCCAACGGATGGCACGACACGACCCTTGAGTGGGGGGAAACGGCTTCCGCACGTTCTGGGGGTAAGTCGGTCTTGCTGGTCACCCGTTTCATTGAATTCGAAATCCAACGGCTAGTAGAGATGTGGAAACAGGTCATCAGGCAGATACCCGGGGCTGAACTGTGGGTTGTCGGCAAGGGGCTCTCTGGCGAGGAGGAGCTGTTACAGCAGATTGTTGAGGCAGAAGGACTGGGCCAGAGCGTGGAATACCTGGGTTGGCTCGAAGGAGATGAGTTGGGTAGGTGGCAGCACGGAGCTCAGTTGGCTATCTTGCCCTACGAGGATACCTTGATAAACCGAGCTAAGTGCTCCGCCACACTGGTCCAGCTCATGGCGTCGGGCCTGCCCACCGTTGCTACGGATGTGGGACAGAATAGGGAGTATATTGAGCATGGCCTGTCGGGGTGGCTAGTACCCCCCGAAGACAGCCAGGCCTTCGCGGGGGGTGTGGTGTCCTTGTTGCAGGACGAGCAGTTGCGGAGGAGACTGGGTCAGAGGGCTAGGGAGCGCATCCTGACCAGATTTGGCTGGCACCAGCTGGTGGAAGCGGTGGAGGAGGCTTACACCATAGCCCTGCGATAGGTGAACACAGGTCGTTCGATCGAACCTGAGGACAGCGTTCTCGTTGGAGTTTACCTGGATGAAGACAGTGCAATGAAGAGCTTGAAGGTGCTCATGATCGCCCCTACCTCTTTTTTCGCGGATTACGGGGGCCACGTCCGCATCCTGGAGGAAGCAGTGGCCCTCAAGAAGCTAGGACATCGGGTCACCATATGTACCTACCACAACGGCCAAGACGTAAAGGGCTTGGATATCGAGCGTACGCTAAGCATCCCCTGGCGGCAGGACTACGAAGTGGGTTCCTCGCGCCACAAGATCGCCCTTGACGCTCTTCTACTCCTGAAGTCGCTGTCCGTGGCCTTCCGCTGGAAGCCCGATCTCGTACACGCCCACATTCACGAAGGTGCGCTGATTGGCTATCCCATCAGCCGCCTGCTGCGTGTGCCCCTAGTCTTCGATCTCCAGGGCAGTTTGACCAGTGAGATGATTGATCACGGATTCCTGAAGCGGAATGGCTGGTTCTATCGCCGCGCCCGGCGGCTGGAGCGAGTCATTGATCGTTTGCCAAACATGATCATCACCAGTTCCCAACACGCCAAGGACATGTTGTGCAACGACTTCGGATGCGACGGTCGTCGCATCAGTATCATTCCCGACAGTGTCAACGGCCAGTTCTTTCAACCCTGGGAGGACCAAGTGCACAAAGCCCTGTTGAAATCTAATCTGGGCATTCCACCCGATCACAAAGTCGTGGTCTACCTGGGGCTCCTGGCGGAGTGGCAGGGGATCGGGCTGCTTCTGGATGGCATAGCTCAACTCCGCGAGGACCTCGGGAACACCCATTTCCTGGTGATGGGCTTCCCTGCTGTGGAAGACTATCGCATGAGAGCCCAGCAACTGGGTATCGCGGACCGCGTCATTTTCCCGGGCAAGATACCCTATTCTCAGGCCCCTCAATACCTGGCTCTTGGAGACGTCGCGGTATCTCCAAAAGTCTCGGCCACCGAAGGATGCGGAAAACTGCTGAACTATATGGCCATGGCTCTCCCCACCGTGGCTTTTGACACGCCTGTCAGCCGTGAGTACCTTGGCCAATGGGGAGTATATGCCCCGAAGGGAGACTCCGTCGCCTTCGTGAAGGAAGTGCTGTCGCTTCTGGAAGACGAAGGCCGCGCTGAGGCGCTGGGACGAGGCCTTCACAACAGAGCTCTCAAGGAGTTCTCCTGGGAGAAGGCCGGCCGGGACCTCGAGGAGATCTACTGGGTTGCCCTGAGGCCCGAACGAGATAGGGAGGCCAAATAGGTGTTACAGACCTGGCGTGAGTTGCTGCAGTACCGTTTTCTCCTCAAGCAACTTATCATCCTCAACCTCAAGGTTCGGTATAAGAACTCCGTATTGGGCTTTCTCTGGACCTTCCTCAACCCGCTGTTCATGATGCTGGTCTTTACGGTGCTGTTCACCATCATGCTGCCCCAGGCATCTGTTCCCAACTTTCCGCTCTTCGTGCTGGTGGCTCTGCTGCCCTGGCAGTTCTTCTCCAACTCGGTGATGATGTCCACCTCCAGCGTCGTGGGCAACGCCCACCTGATCAAAAAGGTCTACTTCCCTCGAGAGGTTCTGCCTCTCTCCACCGTCCTTTCCAATCTGGTCAATTTCGCTCTGGCCCTGGTGGTCCTGTTCGGCATGATGGTAGTCCTGAGAGGTCCCTTCACCATCTGGATCTTGCTGCTGCCGCTCATAATCGCCGTGCAGCTGATCTTCACCCTGGGATGTGCCTTCTTCCTTTCGACCGCGACGGTCTTCTATCGAGACGTACCTATGATCATGGACGTGCTGATGCTGGCCTGGTTCTTCCTGACCCCCATCTTCTATCCCATAAGCATTCTCCCCCAATCCAGGGAGTTACTTGGCGTTGTGCTGAACGTCCAGCGATTGGCTTATATTCTCAACCCCATGGCCTCGCTCATCGCTTCCTACCGCGTCATCCTCTACGACGGGTCCCCGCCGGCGTGGGATTTCCTGCTACGGACCACCGTAACCGCCATCGGTTTCTTGATCCTCGGCTACCTGTTCTTCAGGCGCTTCAGGCGCTCCATGGCGGAGGAGGTCTGATGTCCGCAGCCGTTTCTTTCGACGATGTCTCGAAACGTTTTGTCCTGCGCCATGAGCGCGCCTACACGGTTCTGGAGTCCGTGATCGGCCTGGTGAAGCCGACCCGACGCAGCACTGAGGAATTCTGGGCCTTGAGGGAGGTGAGCTTCGAGATCGTCGCGGGGGAGACCTTCGGCATCATCGGGCCGAACGGTGCTGGCAAGAGCACCGTCCTCAAACTCATGGCCAGGATACTCGAGCCCACGTCGGGTGAGGTGACGGTGAGAGGCCGCATATCTCCGCTACTCGAGCTGGGCGCAGGGTTTCACCCCGAACTAACTGGCAGAGAGAACGTGTACCTGAACGCTGCTCTCTTCGGCGTCAGTCAGGCGGAGGCGCAAGACAGGTACGACCAGATCGTCGAGTTCTCCGAACTAAGGGATTTTATAGACGCACCACTCAAGCACTACTCCTCGGGGATGTACATGCGTCTGGGGTTCGCGGTGGCCGCCAACATCATCCCCGACGTTCTGCTGGTGGACGAATTCCTGGCGGTAGGGGATGAGGCGTTCCAGAAGAAATGTCTAAGCAAGATCGAGGAGTTTCGCCGGGAGGGGCGCACGATCGTCTTCGTCTCGCACAGCCTTCGCACCGTAGAGGATCTGTGCAGTCGCGCCCTCTGGCTGGACCACGGGCGGGTGGAGGCAATAGGGCCAACCGCCGATGTAGTGGAGAGATATCTGGAGAGCGTGGGGACGGGAGCTTAGCGTTGGATTCGGGACGCAGGCTTCGGATTCTCACCTTCAATCGCCACGAGCCGTACATGTACGAGTTGGCCAAGACCGGCCGCGATTTTGACGTGCTGCTGGTGGATAGAAGTCCATCGGCAATGTCGTGCTGCTGATTCGCAACCGTCCATCGCGCCCCGGAAAGCAATAGCCTCCTGGCGGGTACCCGGTTGCACCCCCGTCGTGCCCCCTGTCTGGCCGGCCGCCAATTGACACTGGAGGCCACGTGCACTACAGTTGCGGCAGCATGTCGGGCTGAGAGAGTACCGCGGTCAAGCCGAACCTGGTGAGCATGGGCATACCGGTATACAACGAGCAGCAGGCCATCGGCGACGACCTGGACCTGATTATAAAGACGATGGAGGCCAGCGGCTGCGAGTACGAGATCATCGTCGTTGACGACGGCTCCGCTGATAGGACCGCTGGGATCGTGCGCCAGAGCGAAGGAGTTATCCTCTTCCACCGTCCTGAGAACCAAGGGACGGGAGCGGCGCGCACCACCGGTCTCAAGCACGCCCGCGGGGAATTCATAGTTATCCCCGATGGCGACGGCACCTATCCAAATCAAGATATCGCCCCACTCCTAAGCTACCTAGATGAATACGGTATGGTCGTCGGGACCAGAAAGAGGGAAGCCGGAACATGGAACTGGCTGCGTGCCCCAGCCAAGCTTCTGATCCATCTACTGGCTTCATATGGCGGGAGCGAGGAACCGGAAACCGCAGCCAAGGAGGCCGAGGAAGTGACGCCAGAGGAAACGAGCATCGTTGATGAGGGAGGTCGGTGTGATCGCGTGCCCAATCTCACGGCCGAAAGGGTGATTCCTACTGTCCCTGAACACAGCGTCTCTTTGCAGGAGCACATCGCCAGGTACATGTTCGCGGGTCAATTTGTGGAGGGACATGTCGTCCTCGATGCCGGGTGTGGCACCGGATACGGCGCAGCCTATCTTGCTAGCAGAGGGGCAAAAAGGGTTTTTGGAGTTGACATAGCGGCACAGGCAATTGAGTACTCGAGAACCCATTATCACCGTGACAACGTAATCTTCTCCGTTATGGATTGCTCAAGTCTGGATTTCCCTGATGAGACCTTCGATGTAGTGGTTTCTCTGGAGGTGATAGAGCACATAGGAGATGCACAACGCTACCTCTCAGAGATGCGCCGGGTCTTGAAAGCCGATGGTGTGTTCATCCTCTCCACTCCCAACAAAGCTATCCATTCTCCCAACAGCGATAGGCCCCTTAATCCCTTTCATTTCAAAGAGTATGGGATTGCTGAGTTAGAAGAGAAGCTGTCGGCGTATTTCGGTGTGGTGGCGCTCTTCGGGCAGCAGAACGTCGGTGCCATCAGCATCTGGCGGCTTCCCTCAGAGCTGGTGAGTCATGGAGAGGTTGCGGGACAAGTTCCGTGTGAGGCAATTCGCGCGATACCATGCGGGTCATCGACATGGACGCACGTCAAGGACTGGAAGTCGATTGACAGTACAATAGGAACCACTCAGATCGATCCTTCCTATATCCTCGGGGTCTGTGCTGCTCGTAATTCACCAAGATTGAGAGGGCAGGATCATGCATACCTGTTTCTCCCTTCGAGTCCCCTCGAGGACCTCCTCAGGGAGAGGGAACGGTGGATAAAATGGCTAGAGACAGGCATCGAGTACCGAGATGGGAGGATCGAGAGCCTCGATGAGAAGATCAAGGGTCTCGAAGAGGCTTTGCAGCGGATCCACAGATCTCGGCCCTATAGGCTGTATCAAGTTGCCAAGCGTCTGCTTCGCATGAATTCACTGTGAGTTGTCGCCTGTTGTCTGCAAAAGGAAGCGAGCTGGCAGAGATGCTGCCAGCTCGCCTTGTACCGGCCAAGAGCCTCATACTTCGCTTTATGGGGTCAAATTGAAGGCATTGGTGCTCATTCCGTCGCCGGTTGTGTATATATCCACGGGCGACTCATTGACGATAGCCACGATGGGTTGAGTAGAAGTGATGATGGCGGCGCCCACGAAACCATCGGGGAAGCCAGCGCTGCCGGGGAGCACAGGGTCGAGGTAGTAGGTGCGGGAAGCACCAGGCTCCACATCAGCGCCCCCACCAACGCTGCTCACATACTCTACGCCTCCAACAGACTTGTAGGTGACGGAGATAGGCGCAGCTAGGCTGCCCACGTTCTGGACTTGGATGCCGGATGCTGCCCCCCAGTAGAACTTCTTGACCAAGGGCACCGATATTTTCGTGGTTTGAAGACCATCGTTGATCCCCGCATGGGTGGTTGCTGCGGAGCCATCCAGCTGCGCCTCATTCACGATAGCAACGATGGATTCAGTAGAGGTGATGATGGCGGAGCCGATGAATCCATCGAAGGAGCCCTGGGCTCCCGGCAGCACAGGATCGAGGTAGTAGGTACGGGAAGCACCAGCCTCCACGTCAGCCCCACCATCAACGTTGCTCACATACTCCACGCCTCCAACAGACTTGTAGGTGACGAAGATAGGCGCAGCCACAGTGCCCACGTTCTGCACTTGAATGCCCGTTGCTGCCCCCCAGTAGAACTTCTTCACCAATGGAACGAAAATCTTGTCGGACTCTACCCCGGTGGGGAAACCCGTGCCGACAGAGGCAGTGTTGCCCATGTACTCGACGTAGGTTCCAGCGATATCGCCCGTGGCCGTAAACACCGCGGAGCCCGCGAAGCCAGTCGGCACACCGGCATCAGCGGGAGAGAATTCCTTCGCAAAGCTAGCGTCAATGGCCACAGCGGCCCCCGTCCAGGTATCTCCGCCCCGCTTGTAGGAAGGGGTCACTGTGACCGTGTCAGTGTAGGTGTTCTGGATGAAGATGGCCGTTGACGCACCCCAATACTCCCTCTTGACCAGTGGGAGATTCACCTGACTAGCGCCGGTTGCGAATCCGTTGTAAGATCCTCTCGCACCGGTACTCAGGTTGTCGACATTGGTGACACTCACCAGAGGTTCGGACGAATACGCAACTGCTGAGCCGAGGAAACCATCAGGCAAGGCAGGCTCCAGGTAGAAAGTAGCCGATGCTCCGGGCGCCACGCTTTGGGCTGCACCGTTATACGTCGTGCTCCCGTCCTCTGAGTGGTAAACCAACATAACGGTCGCTGGTGCCGTCCCCACGTTTTGGACTTGTGTGCCGCTGACCCAACCCCCTGGGGGAAGTGAGCCCTGACCCAGAGGCTCAGCAGCTGACGCCCCTCCGAGAACCAACGTTGAGAGCAGAGCAACCAAGATGACTTGTATCGTGATAACCCTGCGCATCTTCTTCATCTTGCCCCCCATTGAATCTATCTGCCCACCGGATCACATCATCAGTATAGGGCAAATCTATGGCCGTGTCAATAGGGATTCCATACTACCTTCGGGTGATCTTTCATGTTTGCTTTCATGTTTGATGGTAGACGTGAAGTCGCACAATCGCTTCGACATCCTGTACGACCAAGAACAGGAGCGCTAGGAGTCGAGCCCTACGGCTACCGACGAGCCCCTCCCATCCCAAGATCATAAGCAGACTCAGGCCCACGCCGGCCGGATATATGAGCCTCGCGTGGCCCGCGCCCACCAGTTCGTTTGTGATCCGCAGCCATGCTATGCCCGTAGCAAGAGAGACAAAGTATATGCCGACAGGACATGCGTTCAATTACGCGCGCCATCCTGGATATCCTAGAGTGCGGAGGCGGGGCCCAAATAGGAGCAAGCTCACTCCAGCGAGCCCCAGCATAACTGCGAGCAAAGCGACCCCGCACGAGCCGCGGGGTAACCAGACCCAGCCAACCATTGTATGCCCCTTGTGAGCGTCTTCGTCATGGTCTATACTGACACTATCATTGGGGATCACGACTCTTCCCCGTTTGGCACACGGACCAGGCATGGCGAGAGACATGCGAAGGCAGACACTCTTCCTGTTGCTCATCCTGATGCTTGCCGCCGCTCTGCGCTTTTACGACCTCACGTACCAGAGCCTGTGGGGCGACGAGGCGCATTCTATATATAATGCCAAGGGAGTGGACTTGCACTTCATGTCCGCTCCCCTGGTTGACGCTACCCACAGCATGTTCGTCAACCCGCACCCCGGCGCGCTCGACACGATCCTCGCGTGCATCCGCAACGAAGGGACCCCCCCCCTGTATTTCCTCGCGCTCGCCGGCTGGATCGTGGCCCTCGGGAGTAGCGACCTAGCCGTTCGCTCTCTCTCTGCCATCTTCGGTGTGCTGGGCGTCGCCGCGTTCTTCCTCCTGGGCAGGAGCATCTTTCGCGACTCGCGCCGTGCCCTACTCGGCGCGCTCTTCGTGGCTGCTTCGCCGCTGAACATTTATTTCTCCCAAGAGGCCCGCGCCTACATGCTCGCCAACCTCCTCGCCACGAGCTGTTCCTGGCTCCTTCTGTGCGCTGTCTCCAGGCGCGCGCGCGTGGCGCCTTGGGTGGCCTACGGGCTGGCGGCCCTCGCGATCTGCTACACCCATTATTTTGCCGCCCTTGTCCTCGGCGCCCACTTGCTCTATCTCCTCGTCCACGAGAGGCAGAGCCTCCGCCCGTGGCTCCTCACAATGTGGGGCGTGGGCTTGCTTTTCCTGCCGTGGTATCTCGCCGGCTTGAGTACACAAATGGCTGTCTGGACAGGGTACTTCGCGGCGACGCGCAGCTCCGCGGGGATCCTTCTGTCGGGCACCGCGGCCGGGCTGCGCTATATCCTAGACTCACTCGTCCTGGGGCCGATGTACAGCCGGGCGATGATCGGCCCGGCCACGAAGCTCTCTATCGAAGCGATGTGGCTGGCGCTTGTCGCCATTGGGGCCATTCGCCTCCTCCGCGCTGGGGATAAGAAACCGGTCACCTTCTCGCTCCTTCTCACACTCGTCCCGCTTGCAGTAATCACCTCCTTCGGTTTGAAGAACGGCACCTTATGGTACATGAACCCCCGGTACCACATCTGGGAGTCGTCGGGGCTCTTCCTGCTCGCGGCCGCCTCTATCACGAGCTTCCGGCGCGCTGCGGTGCGGGCCGTGCTCGCGTGTGCCATCTGCCTGACGTCGCTCGCCGCCGCCCCCTACCACTTCTACCCGATGGTCTTCCACTCGGCCTACGTCAAACCCGACTTTCGCGGCGCTGCAAAAGTGATCACCAACAGCCAGGAGCCCAGAGATGTTATTGTTGTAAATATCCCAGGACACATGATACCACTCAATATTTACTACAGGGGAGGCCTGCGCCAGGTCGGCATGGGGGAGTCAGAGACCTACAAACTCCGCGAGAGGCTGGACTACTACACTCGGGATAGAGACAGGGTCTGGCTGCTCGTCGGGCTAGGAACGCTCGGCTACGGCGATGAGAAGATCACGGCCTTCCTGGACCGCCGGTATCCTCAGAAATCGGTGTGGGATCTCCCAGGTCTGCGCCTCACTCTCTATTCCAGGGGCGGCCCCGGAGCAGGGACGGGGACGAGGCGAGGTGAGACAGCAAATGTGTCCTATCAAGGACATACCTGGGCGGAGGGGCAGCGTGGTAGCGGTTCCCGCGCGTCTGAACCCCAGCAATGTTGCACTGAAGCGGCGTGATCTTCGATGTAGATCTCGTCTCCCCGCCGGTTCCGTGCTGCCTTTTGGGCAGGTCTGGGCGATGGCCCTGGCAGGACGCGCAGGGGAGCAGACGAAGGCACAAAAAACCACGCTAGCTTACAGTTCCGGGGTGTGCCATTTCTGCTGACGGGGAGCAGTCACCCGCACACCGTCTGGCGCTTAGTTGCCAAAGTGATAGTGAAGTTGGGCTCAACTTCCCCTGCTTGGCACAACGCATAGTCCAGACTGAACAAGAACCTTAAAAGATCTTGATCCTCATCGCTGCTCGTAAAGTTGAAGGCAATACCCTCTAGCAGTGGGTATAGCAACCCTGCCCAGTTATGCTGCCAGATGACGTCCATGTGCCGTGCGACAGCCGACAGGATTTGATCGGAAGAAATGGCTTCGTCAGGAGAGAGCCTATCAGGTGACATCCTTTGCACTTGCTGTCTTATTGCACCATCTAGTTGACGTCTGTAACGGGTCGGGAGCAATTGCAGCATCATCTGAGCGTAGAACGACTGTCTTTCCGAGAATTGCAGTTTGCGCGGCCCTACGTAGTCCCAGGTGTAAAAGACTGCGCCTGGCAAGAGCGCTCGGGCGATTTGCTGCGCTACGTGGTCAACTTGCTGGATATGGTGAAAGGCATGAAAAACTATTATCAGGGCATACTGATTGGCTGGTAGTTCCACTTCGTTGACATCGCTCAGATGGTAGTTGACCTTAAGTCCGCTTTCGTCTGTCAACTTGCGCGCGCGCTCGATGGACTGGGCGCTCACGTCGTATGCATCAACCTCGGCAAATGATAACTTGGGATGGGTGAAAGCGGCGTACTCAGCGACCATGTCACCGCATCCCAGCACCAAGCCCCGAAAGGGTTCTCCAAACGGGATCTTCATCATGTCCAAGATCAGATCCATCATGGCGGGATATCGCTCATTGCACATCCTTTGAAAGGCCCAGTAGCCCAGATCTCCCGCACTGGTCCACGCGCTCCTACGAGTCGAGTCCATGTCAATCTGACCCCAAAACGCGCCCTCTGTTTCAGGGTGAGATGGACCAAAGGCCAGCAAGCGTTTCCTGGTCCGCTGCCAAGTCCAGAACTGGTGGACCTCGGCCATTAACCCTGAAAGGTCACCGCGGCTCAGGTAGCGTCCTACTTTATCAACGCGTTGACGCCAGACCACTTTGAGATCTCCCTGTGCATCTTTGAAAACGATGCTTGTATCAATTCGCAGTCCATCGGGCCCTCTCATGACAAGCGCGACACCAAGGTGAGCTTTGCACCCCCCGGCTATGCCAGCCGGCAGTCCCGTTAGAATACGCAGTTCATGGTCTTGAAATCCCCAGGATCATTTTGACCCAAGTCCAGCGCGCTGCCCCCCGAAGCCTTGCGACTTGCCGTCCAGCTCACCGATCGCGTCCTGCTCTAGGAAACCTCGCGCTTTGATCAGCCACATACGGAAAGGCAGAGTGAGGATGGAGGGGCCGATGATTGATTCGGCCTAGCGCCGCCAGCCAGCCCGAAACGGGTCAGGAGATGGCGAACTACTCTGGTTTGCTTGATCACCTGCCCATTGTCTTCCCCCAAGGCCACGTCCTCCAAGGAGGTGAGAACAGCAGCCCGTAGCTACTTCCCAAAGCGCTGCACCTCCTGAACCAGAATTTCCTCCGGACGGGTCACATCTAGCCCATCTCGTGGCATACTTGTCTTGAGGGGTTTTCTGCTTCCACGATCCTGCAAGGAGATTCTCAGCATGTATGGTTACGCCCGCTTCTAGTGGTGATTTGTGGAAGGTGATCCTATCGCCTTTCCCTCTCTGTCAAGTGCCAAAGGTAGCACGCATCCGTGACCTAATGGACCCACGGCAATACCAAAATCCACTCCAACAAGCGTCATCTTCCTATAGCTTCCTACTGATTAGGACTATTGATCATATCGGTTCTTAGGACTCGCTTTGGCTTGCCTTCCATCAGCCCCATATCTAGCGACTCATGCCCTTGCCTACTCCCTTCGCCAAACTGTGGCCATGGACCCATCTGGAAGCGCAAACACCCTTTCCATTCTGCGGAACGGCAGATTTGCCCCCTCCAAAAGGTCGAGGATTTGGCTAGTATAGGGGAGGAGGCGACCTGGTAGACCCTGAAGCCCCGTCTTGGTGACTAAGTAGTCGCTGCTGGAGACATCTGCGATTTTCTCTTCCAGACTTGTCTCCCGCCTATGCGGCCATATCTGGACTGGGATGCCCATAAGCACATTCTGTACCTGGAAATTGAAGGAGCTGAAATAGGGGTGGAACGGCACTACATACAGTATTGGCGGGCTGTACACGGAGGCCTCCACTGCGTCCGCTGAGACGTAGGCCACGATCTCGTCTATCGGCCAATGGGAGGGATCCGGATGGGTCACGTAAGAAAAGCGCATTCGCCACGAGCCTCCGTCGTACAGGCTGCCGTATGTGTCGCTCCCGCCTGGAAAATCTCGGAACTGTGCGTCGGACCCGCCGGGATAACCTTGGTCAAAGAGAATGACACGATCTAGCACGGGCAAGTCTACCACCACCCTCGTTGGCAATACTCCAATTCCGAAGGCCTGGGCATAGAACTGTAGGCTGCCGCCAATGATGACGGTGAAGAGGAGCCCATAGCGCAGACATCGGTTGCCAATGGTAGACGCACAGCCGGCGATGGCGACTGCTACCATCGTCATTAGCGGCATGGCAAACCGATAATCCCTATTCCACACCACCGAGAGGTACAGATAAGGGATGAGAAACCAAAGGCCAAGGAGCCACCATCGGCTATTGCCACTCGCTGGCCTTGAGGTCCTGGAATGGATCCGCGCAATAGCTACACCTATCAATGCGAGCAAATAGAAATATGATATGCCGAAGCCTATGAAATCGTTATGAAAGTCAATCCATTCGCGCGGGGAGTACCTTCCATTTGCAAGCATCAAAAGCCCCTCCTCGAAGGAGGCCAGAACGAAGGGCAGGCTGGCCAGGGAATAGCCCACCAGTACCATGGCCAAGATAGCCCCTCCTACAATTGTCACCACCACAGCCCTTGGGCGGTGGAAAAGGCGTTCTCGCAGAAGGCTACTTTCGCGAAGCCTCGACACAACAACGTACGCCGTCGGAGGCAGAAGAAAGAGCCAAAACAGCTCCTTGGTCAGGAGCCCCACAACCAATGATGCTGCAAACAAAACGGTATATCTACGCGCCTGGAAGCTATCGCTTCGCAGCAGCAGCAGCATGCTTATAACAGTAACCACCACTAGAAGGAAATCGATCTCGAAGTAGCGGGAGAACGTCGCTATCAGAGGGATGGACGGCGTCACGAACGATGCCACTAGGCTGCTCAGTTTGTCTCCGGTGACCTCCAGAGACAAGAAGTAGATCGATACGATGAGTACGAGTATTAGAGGGATGTTGACAAGGCGAGCCGAGTCGAAGGAGGCGCCAAGAGCTAGGTGGAACGGGACAGCCAGAAGTGGAAGCAGGGGAGGGTGGGGATGCCAGGAAGTGACGTGTTGCAGGAAGATGCTGAGGTCGCCACTGTACACATCTCTCAGAAACTCGAAGCTTTTCAGGAGGTAAATGGATTGGTCGAAAGAAGGCGGCACGTTGTCGGCAATCAACCAAGCGATATTGACCATACCATAATACAAGAATATGATGCCTAGCCAAAACTGCTCTGTCCTCACCAGCTCACGCAGCCGTCGCGTCATCTGCTTCTCTGCCGCCTGGCACAGAACGGTCTAGGGGTTCGAGGAGGGTAGTTTGGCATGGTGTTCCACCAAATGTCCACAGATCAGCTTGCCCACGACACCACAAGGGAGAAAGGATGGCGGCAAGACCTGTGCACGTACAGGCTCATGACGGATGGCTCCCACACATTATCCGGCGGCTCGCATCACCGGTAAATGCCACCATACGCTACTTCAGTCCGCCCTTTCCTGTGGTGAACCCTGCGGCGGCGCTGGTGGTGGCTATCTGGGTTGACCAGGCCATCCACTGGCAGTATAATTGATTTGGCTTGTTGATAGCAACTGCGGGCGGCGATTCCCGCCAGCGCATCTCCTTCGGAGTTCGATCGGTGCGCCCAGCGGGGTTACGGAGCCATGCATCACTTGACTACCCCGGCTGTCTCCATAATCCTCCTTACAAAGAACGGGCGACGGTACTTGCACGAGGTCCTTAAAGGGATCTTTGTGCAACAGACTCGCTACACCTATCAAGTGATCGCCATAGATTCCGGTTCGACGGATGGCACCCTCGAGATCCTGGCGGAATGGCCAGTAAGGGTACTAAGCATCGAGCCCGCAGAGTTCAATCATGGAGAGACGAGAAACCTTGGTGCCAGGCTTTCGAACCCCTCAGCGAACTACCTGGTCTATCTAACACACGATGCAACGCCAGTTGCTGGTTGGCTGGATTCCCTGGTCTCTGTGCTTGACGAGGACCCCGCTGTTGCCGGGGCATTCAGCAGGCATGTCCCCAGGCCCGACTGTAGTCCCGCACTCGCCCGCCAGATGACCGAGGAGTGGGAGCAATGCGGAACACCGAATCGGGTTATTAAGCGCATCGATGATCCCCAGGACTATGCAGCACGTACCTCCCGATACATATACTTCTCCAACACGAGTTCCTGCATCAGAAGGACTGTCTGGGAACGGATTCCATTTGCTAGGGCCGACTTCGCCGAGGATGCGGAGTGGGCAAGTAGAGCCTTGCTTGCTGGGTACAGCTTGGTCTACGAGCCGCAGTCGGCCGTGCTACACTCTCACAATTACCACCTGATTCACCAATTCATGCAGAACTTTGATCACGCGGAAGGGATGAGCCAGATACTGAAGGGTGAAGGATCGGGCGTCCGTTTGCCTCAAATTGGCGCACTGGCGCGCAGCCTGGTCAGAGACTTCAGGTACATAAGACAGCAAGACATACGCGGGCTGCAGAAAGCATTCTGGATCCTCCACACCCCCCTCTGGCATTGTGCCACGTTGAGCGGCACCATATTCGGGCGGAATCACTACCGTCTGCCGGCAGGGCTTGTCAGTCGTCTGTCTTATCAAGTACGTATGAGAGAGGGATAGACTCTCGTCTTGAGAGAGGCATTGCAGTGAAGATACTGCAGGTGGCGAACGGCTTTCCTCCTACCACCATGGGGGGTACAGAATTACATACCTACCAGCTCTCGAAGGAGTTGTCCAGTAGGGGACATACACTTCATGTCTTTTGCCGAGAAGGTGATCTCGAGCATGACGAGTACGAGATTATTGATGGGGAAGTTGACGGTCTGCAGGTTCGAAGAGTCGTCAACAACTTCCTGAAGATGAGCTCTTTTGACATGTACTACAAGAACGACGTGATTGCCCGGCAATTCGAGCAATTCCTGGACGAAGTGCTTCCCGATCTCGTCCATTTTCAACACTGCGTTGGGCTGTCAGCATCTCTCATAGAGATCGCCAAGAGTAGTGGGGTACCATGCGTGGCAACCCTTCATGACTATTGGTATATCTGCCCCAGAGTGCAGCTGCTTCGACCAGACATGTCCATCTGTCCTGGTCCCAATGAGGGGAGAGATTGTGCGGCCTGCCTGTGGGGGTTCTCAACAACAAGAGCCAGGCTGCGCAGATTGTACTTCAAGATAAGAGATCGTCTCCCACGGGCACCTCTCCTCAGGGCGGCATCACTTCTTTCTATGGTCAACGTGCCTTTCATGGGCGCTCGGGGAGGAACGCCTCCCACCGTCGATAGAACGCGCTATCTTAGAGGAGTGATCATGCTGTGCGATGCCATTACAGCTCCATCGGGGTTCCTCCGGGATGTCTATGCTCAGAATGGCATCCCGACAGACAAGATCACCGTGATGCCTCTGGGCATAGACACCACACCTTGGCAGAACGCCAACATCACCCCCTCTCCGCTCACGGGGCGTGTTCGCTTCGCCTTCATCGGCAGGCTCCTTCGCCACAAAGGGGTGCATGTGCTGATGGAAGCCTTCAGCACGCTGGAGGACGCCGACGCAGACTTGCTGATCTACGGCTTCGAGGACGAGGGAGACCCTTATGCGGGGGAGCTGCAGCGGCTGGCTCTCAGAGACCAGAGGATTCATCTCATGGGCCGATATGAACCCCATGACCTGCCAGCGATCCTCGCTAACATCGATGCAGTTGTGATCCCTTCCTTATGGCATGAGACCTTTTCCATCGTCACCAGGGAGGCCGTCCTTTCTCACAGGCCGGTCATCGCTTCGAGAGTTGGCGCAATCCCAGAGATCATCAAAGAGGGAGAGAACGGGCTCCTCTTCGAGCCCGGCAGCAGAGACGATCTCGGGGAGAAGCTGCGATATTTCATAGCGAACCGGGATCAACTGACGGAGGCGAGCCATCGGGCGGATACCCAGATTCGGCCGATGCAAGCATATGCCGCTGAGATGGAAAGTCTCTACGAGACGATCCAGCAAGCGTCATACGCGTCGGCGCGATCCCTTCGAAATGTGCCCGCAGCACCGTAAGAACATCTCTCCTTCTTTAACTTTGACTCTGCTCAGCCGTCGTCTGCTAGCGACCTTTGGAGGGACTCCACCATGGGACGGCTCATAAGCCCTAGCATGCTGACCACCGTTGTCCTGGCACTATCTATTCTCGTTGCCGGGGGCTTCTCTGGGCTCCTGACCTCTTCGGCTGCCAATCTCGTCCTGTCTGGAGTTGCCTATCCTCCACCCGGGGAACACGATGTCGTACAGCGGGGCTACTCGCTGACGCCGGACTCAGACCTGCTCCCTGCTGAAGAGCCCCCTCCTACCGGCTCGCTCTATCTTCCCTTCCAAGCCAAACGCTACCCTGGGATCTATCTGGGAGTGTACGTACCCGTTACCTTGGACTATGTGGCCGACCTCTCCGCTTTTCAGAACAGCACCGGACGGAAACACGCCCTCATCAGTTTCTACTCGACGTGGGACTATTCCTTCGCTAGCGTCAAATGGATATATGACGCCATAATCGCCAACGGCTCAACGCCTATGGTGGGGTGGGGCTCGTACCCCGGTGATAAATACCCTCTGTCAGGCATCATCAACGGCGATTTCGACCAAACCATCCAGGACTATGCGACGCCCCTGAGGAATTATGGCCATACGGTCTTCATGCGCTGGGGCGCCGAGATGAACCTCACGGAGCTCCCGTGGACAGGCTACCAGAACGACAAAGATCCCAGCAAGTACGTAGCGGCCTATCGTCACATCCACGACATCTATGGACAGGTCGGGGCCACTAATGTCCTCTGGGTTTGGTCACCTAATTACGCTAGCTGGCCTCCTGAGGACTGGAATGATTACAACAACTACTATCCGGGCGACGAGTATGTCGACTGGATAGGAGTCGACGGCTACAATTGGGGACAAAGTAGCTCTAACAGTAACCATGAGTGGGACAGCTTCGACTCCCTGTTCGCGGACTTCTTCGCTGATGTCAGCAGCCGCTACCCGGGAAAGCCCCAGATGATCGCCGAGTTTGCTAGCGTGGAGGATGACGGAGGCAGCAAGGCGGCGTGGATCGCCGATGCCTATGGGAGAATGGCGGACCACTATCCTAGCCTCCGAGCCGTCGTCTGGTTCAACGAACCGGTGTACGATCCTACCGTCCCTGGGTGGGCAGATTTCAGAGTCGAGTCCAGCCCTTCCAGTCTCGATGCCTACCGCAGCGCCATCAACAGTCCCTATTTCCTCTCCGAAGCACCCTCCAAGTCACTGGCTCCGGTCGGGTCGGCGGGTCCATGAAGACGACGTCCTGGCTGGTCACAAAGGCGTCCAGTCGTGATGGCGGCGCGCCAGCCCCATCCTTAGCCACCCCCTTCCACGCGCTGGAGTGGAGGACATAGTGAAACTATTGTCAGTTGTGATACCGGTCTACTACAATGAGCAGTCGCTGCCTCTGCTTTTCTCCGAACTGACCAAGGTTGAGCAGGTGCTCTTGGCAGAAGGGGTTCAATTGCAGCTGATCTTCGTGGATGACGGGTCTGGTGATGGCTCCCTAGGTGAGTTGTTAGAAATCAAGCGACAAAGGGAAACTACCAAGGTCATCAAACTTGCCAGGAATTTTGGCGCGATTCAGGCCGTGAAAGCAGGCCTACAATTCGTGAGAGGCGATTGCTTCATGATGCTCGCCGCGGACCTTCAAGATCCACCTGATCTCATACCGGATATGGTCGAGAAGTGGCTCGCTGGCGCGAAATACGTTCTCTGCGCAAGGGAAGCCCGAGATGATCCGATCTGCACAAAGGTGTTAGCAGGCATCTATTATAGGTTGCTTCGGTTTTCTGTAGTCAGCGATTATCCTGCTGGTGGCTACGACATCGCTTTGATGGATCAGGCGCTGTTGCCCCATCTGCAGAATAGCGGAAAGAACATTAACATATCCCTTTTTGCTTACTGGCTTGGCTTCAAGCCTGAGATCATTTACTACAAACGACTTAGACGTGTTCATGGCAGATCTCGCTGGAGCTTTTCCAAGAAGCTGAAGCTCTTCATAGATTCCCTGCTGGGTTTCTCAATTGTTCCTATCCGTTTGATTTCATTGATCGGCGCCCTGGTTTCACTGGGAAGCTTTGGCTACGGCTCTGTTGTGGTCATAAGCGCGATGCTTGGGCGGTCTAACGTTCCTGGCTTTCCGGCTGTTGCGGCCTTGGTCTCATTCCTGCTTGGCCTGGTCATAATCATGCTTGGGGTGATGGGCGAATATGTATGGAGGATTCTTGACGAGGTCAGCAGTAGACCCGAGAATGTGATAGATGAAGTCTATTGAGGTGCGTCCATTGCTCTCGTCGACGTTAGCCTACTCAGTATGGGGCAGGCCTTGACGTATTCGCAGCGCTTGTGAGACTTGCTCATGTGAGGGGCGGTATCGTATTTTGTGTAGTGTGTTCTGCCACTTCCTGTCCAGTATCGGCCGGTACTCAGATCCGTTTCTGGAAGCGAGGTCCGCCGGACTGGGTCAGTCTATACCAGATGCCGTGACGCCTTGAACATGTATTGGGCGTAGTCTCACCACCATCCCGGCGCAGAAGCACTCTAGTCACAGGTCCACGCGCCCTGGTGTGACCGTTGTAGCACGGTGCCAGCGGCCGGCTTGCTGCCTGGGCTTGGTGGCCGAACGTTGCGGTGGCTCTGAGGAAGCGCTTGTCTCACTTGGAGGGACGCCAATTCCTTTCGCTTCAACTGAAAGGTCTGTGACCCGTGAGTTTGGCATATCTCCATGACTAGCATCGACGACTGCGAACTGATTGAGTTGCCCAAGATCGCTGATCCGCGCGGAAATCTTACCTTCGTGGAGGGTTGCCGCCACATCCCATTTGAGATTAAGCGGATCTTTTACCTCTATGATGTTCCCACCGGCGAGAGTCGCGGTGCCCATGCCCATAGGACTCTGCACCAGTTCCTCATCTGTCTTTCAGGCAGCTTCGATGTGCTTCTTGACGACGGGGCGCGCCGGACCATTGCTCATTTGAATCGTCCGTGGGTGGGGTTGCACATCCCGCCCATGATATGGGCTGCAGAGATCAACTTCGATGCCGGCTCGGTCTGTGTAGTGCTGTGTTCCGACGAGTACAATGAGCCCGACTACTACCGTGACTACGTCTCGTTTTTGTCAGCCAAGCTGGGCACCGAAGAGTGAGGACAAGTTGGCGCGGTATGCGGGGGGTGCCAATGCCGGTCCCAGGGGCAGGGCCGCGTGGGCAGGTAGCGCAACCCATGGCTTTGGCAAGCGTCGCTGTGCTGAACTGGAACGGGAAACACTTCCTGCGCGAGTGCTTCGACTCGCTGAGCAGCCAGACGTTCAACGACTTTGAGACGATCCTAATAGACAATGGCTCCACAGACGGGTCGGTGGAGTACGTGCGCCAGGAGTTTCCCGAAGTGCGCGTCATTGCCCTCAACCACAATGCCGGTTTTGCCGGGGGAAACAATATCGGCATCCAGGCTTGCACCGGCCAATACATAGCCCTGCTCAACAACGACACGAAGGCCCATCCGAGGTGGTTAGAAGCTCTGACCACGACCCTGGATGCACGTCCGGAGGCGGGCTTCTGTGCCTCCAAGATTCTGCTCTACGATCAGCCCGGCGTCATCGACTCCGCCGGAGATCTCCTCTACACCTGCGGCGTGGGCGAGAAAAGAGGAAGATCGGAGACAGACCGCGGCCAGTTTGCTCAGTTGCAGCCTGTGTTCGGGGCCTGCGCCGCTGCGGCCCTTTACCGGCGAAGCATGCTGGAAGACGTCGGGCTCTTCGATGAAGACTTCTTCGCCTACGCTGAGGATGTGGATCTGAGCTTCCGCGCTCAACTGGCCGGCTACCAATGCCTGTATGTCCCCGAGGCGGTGGTCTACCACCACCTGCAGGGCTCCTTTGGCGCTTTCCCAGAACACTCTCTATCCCTATCCCGTCGGAACGCCTTTGATACGCTGCTGAAAAACATGCCCGCCGCGCTCCTGTGGCGCAGACTGCCATACATTCTCGGCTATTATATGGCGGTCGATCTGGCATACATAGTGCAGGGCAGGCTCAGGCCCATCCTCGAGGCCAGGCTGGACAACATCAGGCGCCTGAGGAGAACCCTGGCCAAGAGAAGGCAGATTCAGGCCGGGCGACGGGTGAGCGACGAATACGTCAACGCTGCCATGAGCACCGGAAGGGTTCGGCAGATGGTGGGCCGCTGGCTCCGAGGCTTGAGGCATCGACCATAGCTGTTCCGCTCTGCGCAAGAGGGCGCTTCTCCGGTCGACCAGACCGCTTGGAAGTTCCTGCTTGCCGCCCTATGCTCCACCCCTATACCAATTGCGACTCAGTTACGGAGAGCCGACCCTCTGGCTCCGCTGCGAGACCTGAAGTTTGCTCACGTCCTCAGTCCTGAAGTATCATTCCTCAAGACTCAGTGAGAGAGACCCCGTACACGCCTCAAGGATCCATGAGTGACTGAGAGTTCAACCGATCACCAAATGCAGAGAGTAGCAGACAATCGAAGGCGGCACACACTCATTGTGCTGCTGCTCCTCATCCTCGTGTCCTTCACCACTCACACCTACCAGCTGGATGCGAAGAGCATGTGGATAGAAGAGGGGCTGAGCATCTATCGCGCCCAGTTGGATCTCCCACGCATCCTCTCCAATGTGATCATGATCCAGGATGTGGCAACCCATGACACGCACCCGCCCCTCTATTTCATCCTGTTGCACTTCCTGATCGGGCTGGCTGGCAGCAGCGAGTTCGTGCTGAGGTTCCTCTCCGTGGCCTGTGGTGTCCTGCTCGTGCCTCTGTTGTACACCTTCGCCACCAGGCTCCTGGGCCGAGGAGTCGGGGTCTGGGCGGCCGCGATAGCAGCGCTTTCCCCCGTCTACCTCTGGTACTCCCAGGAAGCCCGAAGCTACACGATGTTGGTCTTCTTGACGCTCCTCTCCAGTTACTCGCTGCTCCGCGTCTGGCAATCGACGTCGCGGCCCCAAGCAGGTCGGAAACACCTTGCCTTGTGGGCTGGTCTGTACCTGCTGTCCACGATGGGCAGCATCTTCACGCATTATGGTGCCCTCTTCATCCTCCTTTTCCAGTGGGTCACGGTGCTCGGCCTGAGCATATGGCAGCGCCGTTGGTGGCTGCTTGGCCTCTTGGCCGCAGCATCGCTCGTGATCATGCCATTGCTGCCCTTCATGGCGGCCCGTTTGCAGACAGGCGCCGAACGCGGGTTTAGGTTTGTTGGTGCATGGGAGATGGCGCGCGACCTTCTGAACGCCTTCAGCCTTGGCATGTCGGTGCGCCTTGATGAAGTCTTCCTGCTGGACTTGCTCTTTCTCCTGATAGCCCTCCTGGGCTTGGTGATGACCGCCCGCCGGCGACGGCTCACAGAGGCGGCGACCTCCCTCTACCTTCTAGGCTATCTTCTCGTCCCGACGCTTGTTCTCTACGTACTTTCGCACGTCAAACCAATGTATGAGGGTGTCCGCCATCTGCTAATCATTAGCCCTGCTTACTATGTGCTGCTGGCAGCGGGCCTGGACGCCTTGGCCCGCCGTTTCCGGTACGTCGCCATCGTGGTCATACTGTTCATGTCTGGAGGCGTGGCCTACTCTACGCACAACCTTTTCTTCTATCCGGGGTACTCGAAGGATGACTGGCGCTCCGCTGTGAACTATGTCCGGGCCGACCTTCAACCGGGAGAAGTGGTGGTCCTCAGCGAGCCCATCTTGTGGCCCGTCTGGGAATACTACTATGGACCAGACCTCGTATGGACCGCGCTTCCCCCCTATCCTTTCAAGCCAGGGGAGGAGACCAAGGCTCAGGCCGCCGCCTTGGCGGAAGAGCACCCGGGCATCTGGCTAGTCTACGCATGGACGGGCTCGCCAACGGACAACCGCGGTCTGGTGAAGGCCTGGTTCGATGGGAATCTCTTCCCAGTGGACGACGCCTCATTCCACTCCGTCAACAACTTCGTCGCTGTGGCCCACTATCTCACCAGCCCTCCGCTTGTGGCTGAGGCTCCACCAGCCGCCAGCGATGCCAGGGTCAACTTCGCCGACGAGATGTTGCTGCTGGGATACTCGGGCATGCCTACCTCCATTGCTCCTGGTCAGCGCCTGCACTTGACTCTCTACTGGCAGGTCCTGACCAGACCCAATGAGGACTACTCTCTGTCCTTTCTCCTCATCGGCCCTGACGGTGCAACCTGCAGCCAGGTCGATATTGTGCCCTTCAACGGCTTCTATCCAATGTCTCGATGGGAGCCCGACACTATAGTAGCTCAGGCGGCCTCCATCTCAATGCCCTACGCTTGCCCTCCTGGTCGCTACGACTGGCAACTCCTGGTGTACTCCCCGCTGACGTGGAGGCCGATACAGGTGGTTGAGGCCGCTATTCCCTCTTCCGGCACGACGGCGACCATCGCCAACGTGGAGCTTCCCGCGACCGAGGCCGGTTCCGCATCATCGTTGTCCATTCAGCACCCCATTTACCAACTCTTCGATGGTCGGGTTGCTCTCCTGGGCTACGACCTGCCGCAGGCAGAGTACCGGGCCGGGCATACCATCCGCCTCGAAATCTACTGGCAGACAGTCGTCGGATCCTCGGCGAACTACAGTGTTTCCCTGAATCTCACCGATGCGCACGGCCACATGCTTGCCCAATCTGCCTCGGTGCTTCCCCAGGCACCGCCCGCAAGCCTCGTCCGCTCCCAGTACGCCCTAACCGTACCGGGTCGCGCTTCGGGTCAGCGAGCATCGCTGACCGTCCAAGTGCGCGACGTTACCACAGGTCGGGCGCTCGGACCCATCCGTGCTCTGGCACACTCCCGAAGCACGCCTCTCAAGATCGGGGATGTCCTGATCCGCGACGAGCAGCGTATACTCACTCCACCACCCATCCAGTATCCGCGCTCAGCGCTTCTCGGGGACGAAATCGAGTTGCTCGGCTATTCATTCCAGAACGCCCTGTTCACCCCCGGCGATGCGATCAATTTTACGCTATACTGGCGTGCCCTACGTGACGTGCAGCACAGCTACACGGTTTTCGTCCACCTCGTCGACGACGAGGGGCACATAGCGGCTCAAGGTGACGGCCTGCCCTGCGAGGGAGACCGGCCAACCTCCGGCTGGATTCAGGGCGAAATCGTCGCCGACGAGCGCCAGGTCATCCTGGACCAGAATACGCCTCCAGGCCTGTACACGCTGGTCTGCGGCATGTACGATGCCGCCACCGGGGCTCGCCTGCCTCTATCGAGTGACACAGGCGAGCGGTTCCCTGAAGATGCCATAGTGCTCGAGCGCATAACGGTCGCCGACTGAGCAGACGGACCTTCCTCCGCTCCCTCTCGCGCCCAAGCAACTGAGGTTCCAGTTTATGGAGGAGCAGCGGGGCCTGTTCCCGGTAGCCCGCATGTGCAGGGTTCTGGATGTATGGTCCAGTGGGTACTACGCCTGGCGCGGGAGATGGCGAACCAAGGCTTGATGGAGAAGATCGAGGCGGTATACAACGATCATCGTAAAACCCATGGCAGTCCACGCGTCTATCACGAGCTCCGGGCTGAGGGTGTAGCCTGCAGCCAGAACTGAGTGGCCCGCCTGATGCGGCTGCGCAACCTGAGGGCGAGGCAAATCAGGCGGTACACAGGCACAACCAAGCGTGACAAGGCGAATCCTGTGACCCCCAACTTGCTGAAACGGGACCTCACCGCCGATCGGCCGGATCGTGTTCGTCCCGCGCCCTTTCAAAGCGCGAGCGTTTACGAGTCGGGCGAGCAGGCAGAAGGCGGTTCCCGCATCTGTGCCTACGTATGACTGAGCATAGCCACCTATTGCCCCTCTACCCTAGCCTGTAGTATCATGTCACAACCACATCTCCCCGTCGCGAGAATTGTGTTGGGAAGCTGAATCCCGCTGAGTACTGTCCCAGACAACCTCACCTCACCTATACACATCGGAAGAGACGCGCGTCCGTCGAGATGCCAGAGGCAGGGAACAGACTAGGTGCGACGATTCGACTCACGGATCACCTTTCTTGAAGTCCTCCGCTGGGGCTTTGTCCTGATGCTCCCGGCCGCCGTCCTCGGCTCCGTAGCCGCCTGGCCAGGGCTGAGGACGCTGTCCGCCTTCCGCGTCCTCTACGTGTCGCTCGGACTCGGCACGGTAGCCTGGATCCTGTACCGCCGCAGTCTATCACTGAGGACCAACGTGACCCCCTTTCTTCTCTTCCTCGCTTTGTGGACTGCGTGGACGTTTGTCTCGCTGATCTGGGCCGAGGACAAGGCAGCCGGGATCAGGTATGCCATCTTCCTCACCATGATGGCCTCTCTAAGCGCGGGAACGGTGCTGGCCATCGACAACGTCAAGACGCTCCGAGCGGCGTTGCTCCTGCTAGTTGCGGTCTTTGGCGCCTCTCTCGCTATTGCGCTGCTGGAGATAGCATCCGACTTTCGGCTGCCGACGTCCGGGCTGGTAGGCCTCCCCGACCGTTACCAGTGGGCCGTGACCTCGTTCTTCTACAACCAGAACGATTTCGCCACCTACATCGCCCTCTGGTTGCCTTTCTTGCTGGCTATGCCTTTCGTCGCCCGCCGCGTCTCCGTCGTTCTGCCAGCCGTGGTCTGCGCCTTTCTCTCCGCGATCTGTCTTCTCTACACCGGCTCTAGGACCAACCTGCTGGCCCTGGTCGTGATGGCCCCCGCTATGTTAGCGGTCCTTGCCCTGAGGAGAGGAACGAGCAGCAAGAGGTGGCAGTGGGTAATGGGCATCGCCCTTCTCTTCGCTGTCGCGTGTTTCCTGTTCCTTGGCATTCGCGGCGAGGTTCCGCTGATGAGACTGCCGTGGCTCGGGGTCCAACACTGGCGCTTCGACACACTGGAGACGGAGATAGATGAAGGGTCGGGCTCCGGAGGCACAAGGATCAAACTCATCGAGGGTGCCGTCCGGCTCTCGCTGGATTCTGGCCTGCTGGGGGTGGGTGCTGGCAACGCCGAGTACCATCTGCGGCAGATACCGGGCCTGGAGAAGGTCTACAATCTCCACAACTGGTGGCTGGAAGTGCTGGTTAATGGTGGTGCCCTGGTCTTTGTCGGGTACCTGGCCTTCTACGCTGCGCTCCTGTGGAGCCTCTTTCGCGTAGCCAGAGATACCCAGGATGGCCTGACGGCCCTCGCCGCAACGTCGCTCTTCGCAGCCCTGGTAGGCTACATCTTGGGGTCGCTGTCGCCAAGCAGCGCCATCCACTTCACTCCCATGTGGATTCATTTCGGCCTCAGCCTGGCGGTCATCAATCTGCACCGTGCCCACGAAGCCGATGGCGGCCCGGTAGCATGATATGAACGTCCTGATCGTATCCCGCCTCTACCCACGCCCGACGGATCCCGTCCTAGGCGTCTTCGTGGAAGAGGAGGCCAGGGAACTGGCCCGCCACTGCAACCTCAAGGTTGTCTCTCCCACCCCCTGGTTTCCACCCGTGAAGCTATCTCCCAGATGGTATGATTACTCGCAACTCCCCCTTCGGGAGGTGCGGCAGGGCATCGAGGTCTACCGACCCCGAACGATGGTCCTCCCCAGGAATCTCCTCTTTCCTCTCCTGGGTTTCTCTTTCTACCTTGCGCTGCGGCGGCTGGTCCGCGAGATCGAAGGGGAGTTCCCCATCGACCTCGTCCACGCCCACACCGCCTACCCGGACGGGTTCGCAGCTGCGAAGCTGGGCAAGGCCATGGGCCTACCCACGGTGGTGACTCTGCATGGCGGAGACGTGACTCTCTACTTCCGAAGCTACTTCGGTCGCAGGCTAGGGCTATGGGCAATCAGCAACGCGGACCGCGTGGTCGCGGTGAGCAACAGCCTGCGCAAGAACGTCGTGGAGGAACACGGGGCCAACAGTGATAAGATCACCGTCATCCCCAATGGTGTGGACGTCTCCAGATTCGTACCCATGCCCCGCGGTGAGGCGCAGAGCAAGCTCGACCTCAGCGACGAAACATCGAGGGTTCTGTACGTCGGGGGCATCACCAAGTCCAAGGGGCTCGACTACCTGTTGATGGCCTTCAAGACGCTTATGGCTAGCACCCATGAACCCGTCGAGTTGGTCCTTGTGGGAGAAGGCGAGTACGAACACGATGCCAGACTTCTGACTCAAAGGTTGGGCCTCGCCGATGATGTGTTTTTCGCTGGGAAGCGACCAAACGCCGAGATCCCCGTGTGGATGAATGCTTGTGATGCCGTGGTCTTGCCCAGTCTCAGCGAGGGCTTCGGAGTCGTCTTGGTCGAGGCTATGGCGTGCGGGAAGCCGGTCGTCGCCACCGCGTGCGGCGGGCCCGAGGACATCGTCACCTCGCACACGGGAATACTCGTCCCGCCCGCGGATGAGCAGGCCCTTGCCCAGGCACTGCTCGACGCACTCAGCGACGGAGACCGTTTCTCCCCCGCAGTCATCCGCCAGCACGCCGTGGATAACTACGCCTACGAGGGGATCGCTGCGCGCATACTCGACTTGTACGCCGAGGTCCTGCGAGGCTAGCACCTGGAGCGGGAGATCGGACGTCTTCGCGCGGAACCCTTTTCCTGGCTGACGGTGGAGACACACTGTTTGACAAGCCAAATAGGCTAATCTAGAATTGGTGGTTGAACCTCGGGTCTGCTCCTATCCCATCGCGCCAGCCTCACGCCAGGTATTACCTATGAAGCGAGATCTGATCCAGACGGGCCTAGATGGCGGCCTTTGCCATGCCATCGGCCAGGGCAAACGACGGCTGGCCAGCGATCTGGACCGACGGCCAGGCCCCTTGGGGCACACCCTGAACGATGATCCCAACCATGGTCCGGTCACGGGCTACTCATGAAAGCAGCGACATTCGCTAAGGACACCGGGGTGACCGTCGCCGCCAGAGTGCTCGGTCTGGCCCTGGCGCTGCTGGCCTCCGTGGTCATCGCCCGTGCACTCGGCCCCGAGGGGACTGGCGTCTATACGCTGGCCACGCTCTTTCCTGTGCTGGTGCTCGTTTTCGTCAACCTGGGGGTCGGACCGGCCACCGTCTATTACGTGGCTCAGGACAAGTATCCATTGCCAGAGGTTCTGGGCACCAACGTCATCCTGAGCGTCCTCGTAGGCACCGTGGCCACTCTGATAGGGCTGGCCGTGGCCGTCTTCCTTCACGGCTATCTCTTTCCTACCGTGGCCCTATCCTATCTCTTGCTGGCGCTGCTCCTGATTCCGGTCAACCTCTTCAGCCAATTCTACGCCAACCAGATCCTGCTGGGGGCGCGGCGCATCAAGGACTTCAACGCAGCAACAGTGCTGAACAGGCTCATCCTCCTGATGCTGGTCCTCCTCCTCGCTGTCACCGTCGGGCTGGGGATTGGAGGGGCCATCTGGGCCACTTTCCTGAGTTCCCTCGTGGTCTGCCTCTTCTTGTACCCCTGGATCAGGCGAATCGCCGGAGGGGTGCGCTTTCGCCTCAACGCCGGTTACGTCCGCGACACTTTTGGCTACGGCCTCAAGGCGCATCTCGGAAACATCGTGGGCTTCTTGAACTACCGCGTCGAAGTGTTCATGCTGGGGGCCTTTGTCCCCGCCAGTATGGTAGGCTTCTACTCTGTCGCCGTCGGCCTGGCAGAGAAACTATGGTTCCTCTCCGAGTCGGCAAGCATCGTCCTCTTTCCCACGGTGTCGGCTGAGAAAGATGAACACGCCAGGAAGACCTTCACGCCGCTGGTCAGCAGGAGCGTCCTCTTGATCACAGCCGTCGGTGCCGTTGGGCTGTTCCTGCTGAGTCAGTGGGTCGTGGTCTTGCTCTACTCCTCCGAGTACGTCCCCGCGGTGCACCTGTTCCGCATTCTCCTGCCGGGGATCGTGTTTCTCAGCGCGGGGCGCATCCTGGCTAACGACATCGCCGGACGGGGCAGACCCTTGCTCAACACGTACGTGGGGGGCATAGGCATTATCGCCCAGGTGCTCCTGAATCTGGTCTGGATCCCCCGATTCGGACCCGCGGGAGCAGCCTGGGCCACGACCATCTCCTATGGTCTCATTTCGGCGGCTTGGCTTGGGCTGTACATGAGGCTCTCCGGCAACTCTTTGACGACAGTGATAGTGCCGCAGACTTCTGACTGGCACCTCTATCGCCAGCTTGCCCGCCTGGCCTGGAGCAGGCTGCGGGGGCAACTGGCTCATTGCTAGGATGGGAGTGACGGCAGTGGGGAGGACACAGATTCACGACACGGCAGAGGTCTCGGGCCAGGCACAGATAGGCGAGGCCACCAGGATCTGGCACCACGCCCAGATAAGGGAGAATGCCAGGGTGGGCCGCAACTGCATCATCGGGAAAGGCGTCTACGTTGACCACGACGTGATCATAGGCGACAACGTGAAGATCCAGAACGGGGCGTTCGTATACCACGGGGTCACCTTGGAGGATGGGGTCTTCATCGGCCCCGGCGCCTGCCTCACCAACGACAAGTACCCCAGGGCCATATTGCCCAGTGGGGAACTGAAGGGAGTTGACGACTGGCAGGTGGAGCCGATCACCATCAGGCGTGGGGCCTCCGTGGGCGCAAGGGCCGTGGTCCTGCCCGGGCTCGTCGTCGGCAGGTTCGCCATGGTCGCCGCTGGTGCAGTGGTCACCAGAGATGTCCCCGACCACGGACTGGTGCAGGGCAACCCCGCCAGGCTGGTGGGGTTCGTGTGTGCCTGCGGCCGGAGGCTCACGGAGCAAGGTGGCGAGGGAGAAGAAACGCGCATGGTCTGTCTCCCCTGCCAGCTCAGCCTCTCCATGCCCCCTGACGCCCTCGACGAGGCGGAAGATGATCCCCATATCTAGGCCTCTGATCGGAAAAGAAGAGAAGGAAGCGGTCCTCGCCGTTCTGGAGTCGGGTCAGCTTGCCCAAGGGCCAAGAGTGCAGGAGTTTGAACAACAGTTCGCCGCCTTCTGCGGCGTCAAACACGCCATCGCCACTTCCTCCGGCACGACCGCCCTGGTCGCCGCACTATTGTCCCACGGCGTCGGCCCCGGCGACGAGGTGATCACCACACCCTTCACCTTCATCGCTTCGGCCAATTCCATCCTCTGCACTGGAGCCAAACCGGTCTTCGTGGATGTGGACCAGGAATCCTACAACATCGACCCCCGCGTCATCGAAGAGAAGATCACGGGGCGCACGAGGGCCATCATGCCCGTACATCTCTACGGCTATCCGTGTGACATGGACGCCATAACGCGCATCGCCGCCGAGCATGGCCTTGCTGTCATCGAGGACGCCTGCCAGGCCCACGGGGCTTCCATCCGCGGCAGGAAGGTGGGAAGCTATGGCACCGGATGCTTCTCCTTCTATCCCAGCAAGAACATGACCACCGCCGAAGGGGGCATGATCACCACCGACGACGACGAGATAGCGGACCGTGCCCGACTGATCAGGAACCACGGCCAGAGCCAGCTCTACCTGCATCAGACGCTGGGCTACAATTTCCGGATGACCGAACTTCAGGCGGCGCTCGGACTGGTTCAGCTCCAGAAGCTGCCAGAATGGACCAGGAAACGTATAGAAAACGCCTCGTACCTCTCCGAACGGCTATCGAACGTGATCACTCCCCAGGTGAAGGAGGGGTACAGGCACGTATTCCACCAGTACACGGTGCGGGTGGGGCTCCATCGCGATGGGGCGCTGGAGAGACTGAACCAGGCGGGAATCGGCGCCAGGGTGTACTATCCGCTTCCTGTACACCAACAGCCATTCTACCGTCAGCTAGGATATGACGAGTCGCTCCCCGTGGCAGAAAGGATGAGCCAGGAAGTGCTGTCGCTGCCGGTCCATCCCGCGCTCACGCGAGACGAACTGGACAAGATCGTCAACGAGGTGTCCAAACTGTGATCAAGGCCGCCGTCATTGGCGTGGGCTCCATGGGAAGTAACCACGCACGGATATACGACTCCCTGGAAGGGGTGACCCTGGTCGGAGTCTGCGACGCTGACGCAGAGCAAGCTAGCAAGGTGGCGTCTCGACATCGAACCAGGCCCTACCGGGATCATGCCACGATGTTGGACGAGGAGAGGCCTGATCTGGTCTCAGTGGTCGTGCCCACGCGGCTCCATCGCCAGGTGGCGCTGGACGTCATCGAGAGGGGATTGCCGCTGCTGGTGGAGAAGCCCATCGCCGACACGGTGGCCAACGCCAGGGAGATTCTGGAGCGGGCTCAGGCCCAGGGCGTGCAACTCATGGTGGGACACGTCGAGCGCTTCAACCCGGCGGTATCCGAACTGAAGCGCAGGCTGGAAGATGGCCAACTGGGCAAGATGTTTCAGATCCACGCCCGCCGGCTTGGTCCTTTTCCCGACCGTATCCGCGACGTGGGAGTGGTCATCGATCTGGCGACCCATGACCTGGACGTGATGTGCCATCTGACACGGGCCAACGCAATCCGTGTCTACGCCGAGACCGAGCAGGAGATCCACACCCATCATGAGGACTCGCTCTCCGGCCTGCTGAGGTTCGACAACGGCGTGGTGGGCGTCCTGGACGTCAACTGGCTGACCCCCACCAAGGTCAGGGAGTTGTACGTCACCGGGGAGAAGGGCATGTTCGTGGTCAACTATCTCACCCAGGACCTCTACCTCTACGAGAACGAGTACGTGGGCAGCGACTGGGATAGGCTGGGCATGCTCAAGGGCGTCGGCGAGGGCAACATGATCAAGCTGAGGATCGGCAAGAGAGAACCCCTCCAGGTGGAACTGGAATCGTTCGTACGATCGGTGGAAGAGGGCAGCCAGCCACCGGTGTCTGGGGCCGACGGCCTCAGGGCTCTGGCCCTGGCCCAGGCCATGGTGGAGTCCGGGCGCGAGCACCGGACCATCCAGTTCTGACCCATGAAAAGCCTGGAGAGAGTCATCCGCGACAAAACGGCCACCGTGGCCGTGATCGGGATGGGATATGTGGGCCTCCCTGTGGCCTGCACTCTCGCGCATGCCGGATTCAAGGTCCTGGGGATCGAGCGCGACGAGGCCAAAGCCGCAAGGATAAGCGACGGGATCTCCCCCATCAGCGGCGAAGAACCAGGGTTGGCTGAACTACTTGCGCAGGCCCTCGACAGTGGCCGGCTGTTGGTGACAACCGACCACCAGCAGTGTCGCCAGGCCGACGTGATCCTCATCGCCGTGGAAACCCCGGTGGACATTGACTCCAAAGCCCCGACCTACGAAGCTCTGCGCGGGGCCTTAGAAGCACTTGGGCCCCATCTCAAACCTGGCTCACTGGTGATCGTGGAATCCACCATCGCCCCTGGGACCATGGAGAAGGTGGTCAAACCTCTATTGGAGGAGACGTCGACCTTGAAGTCCGGTGTGGACTTCTACCTCGCCTTCTGCCCCGAGCGGGTCATGCCAGGCAAGCTGCTGGCCAATCTGAGAAACTGCAACCGGGTCATCGGCGGCCAAACACCCGAGGCCGCTGAGCTGGCCCGAGGACTGTATCGACACTTCGTGCAGGCCGACCTGGATGTGACCGACACCCTGACCGCCGAGTTGGTGAAGGCCACGGAGAACGCCTATCGAGACGTGCAGATAGCCTTCGCCAACGAGATCGCGCTGCTGTGCGAGAACGTCGGCGCCGACGTACATGAAGTGCGCGCACTAGTGAACAAGTCCCCTCTCAGGGCGATGCACGTCCCGGGCGCGGGCGTCGGGGGGCATTGTATCCCCAAGGACCCCTGGCTGTTGCTCTACGGCACGAGGGGCGAACTCAAGGCCAGGCTCATTCCCACCGCCCGAAGTGTCAACGACAGTATGCCGCAACACGTGGCCAGTCTGGCCGAGGAATCTCTGGTGTCCGCCGGTGTACAGGTGCAGGGCGCAAAGGTGGCGGTCCTGGGCTACTCCTATCTGGAGAATACCTCCGATGCCCGCAACTCCCCCACCATACCCCTGGTGGAGAGGCTGAGCGCCCGGGGAGCCAACGTCACCATCCACGACCCACATTTCCAGGAATACGACCGCGATCTCAGAGAGGCGGTTTGGGGCAGCGATTGCCTGATCCTCATGGTGGCCCACGAGGAGTATTGCGCCCTGGACCTGGCGGACCTGAGGGAATGGGTCGCCACGCCCGTCCTCATCGACGGACGGAACGTGTGGAGCAAGAGCAGAGCTCAAGAGCTGGGATTCCTTTATGCCGGCGTGGGCAACCGCTGAGTCCCCACCATGAAAGTAGCCTCCATCGTGGGCGCCCGGCCTCAATTCATCAAGGCGGCCCCTGTGGACCGCGAACTGCGCGATCTTGGCCAGCATGTGCTCATCCACACCGGACAGCACTATGACTATGCCATGTCCGCCGTCTTCTTCGAGCAGCTGGAGATCCCCGAACCCCACTACAACCTCGGCGTAGGGTCCGCCAGCCACGGCAAGCAGACCGGCGAGATCCTGATCAGGATCGAGGAGACCCTTATCAAGGAGCGCCCTGACTGCGTCCTGGTCTATGGAGACACCAACTCCACACTGGCCGGTGCCCTGGCCGCCGTCAAGCTGCACCTCCCCGTGGCTCACGTGGAGGCTGGGCTGCGCAGCTTCAACCGCAGCATGCCCGAAGAGATCAACCGCGTGCTGACAGACCACGTGGCCAACCTCCTGTACTGCCCCACGGAGACGGCCAGAAGCAACCTCCTGCGAGAGGGAATCGCAGCGGGCGTATTCAACTTCGGTGACGTGATGTACGACGCGGTCCTCCAGAGCATCGAGGGCGTGGACACGGCATCTCGTGTCCTGGCCTACCTGGATCTTCGACCAGGCTCCTACCTGCTGGCCACCGTCCATCGGCCCGCCAACACCGATGACCAACAGAACCTGTCCAGTATCCTTCGCGCGTTGGCTTCGACAGATGAGATCGTCGTCTTTCCCGCCCATCCACGAGCCAGCCAGGCTATGGAGCGCCTGGGTCTTGAGGTGTCATCCAACGTGCGTCTGCTGGAGCCGGTGAGCTACCTGGACATGCTCGCCCTGGAGAAGAACGCACGCCTCATCCTCACCGACTCAGGAGGCGTGCAGAAGGAGGCCTATTTCTTCGGCGTGCCCTGCCTCACCCTCAGAGAGGAAACGGAGTGGGTGGAAATCACGGAGGCCGGATGGAACCTCCTGGTCGGAGCCAATGAACAGCGCATCGAGAAGGCCATCCACGAGTTCCGGCCTCAAGGCGAGCGCCTGCCGGTTTTCGGCGACGGGAAGGCCAGCCAGAGGATAGCGCTGCATCTCCAATCGGTGTTCGAATCATGAAGGTGCGTATCCTGAGTTCTGTGCACCCCTGCTTCGACGTGCGTATCTTCCAGAAACAGGCCAGGAGCCTGTCGGAGGCAGGCTACGAGGTGACCCTGGTAGCCATCGCCGACTTCGAGGAGAAGGTGGTGGACGGAATCCGAGTGCTGGGCCTGCCCCAACCCAGCAGCCGGCTTCTCCGCCCTGCCAACTGGTGGCGCATCCTTCGTATCGCCTTGAGGGAGCGAGCGGACATCTACCACTTCCACGACCCCGAGTTGCTGCTGCCGGCTGGCCTGATCAAGTTACTCACCAGGCGGCCCATCGTCTACGACGTGCACGAGAACTACCCCCAAGATATCCTCACCAAGGAGTGGATACCGGGCCCCCTGCGGAGGCTCGTCTCTTCCATCTTCCGGGTCTTCGAGGACACCGCCGTGAGGGGCGTGGACGGTGTGGTGGTGGTCAATCGGCACCTGGAAGGGCGGTTTGAGGGCAAAGCCAGGGTGGTAAGGGTGGCCAACTACTCTCGGCTCGATAACCATGTCAACAGCAAACGCGATACAGACAGAAGGGAGCCTGGTGCCCGGCCCTACTTCGTCTACGCCGGGCGGGTGTCCGATGATCGGGGCTTACACGAGTGTCTGCGGGCCCTGGAGAGCCTGGGGGAGGAGGGGGCGGAGATACTGTGTGCCGGGCGCATCGGCCACGTCGCCAACCGGCAACTCAGGGCTCTGCTCCAGCACGCGCACACCGATGTGCCATTCAAGTACCTGGGGCTGCTCCCCTACGAGGCGATCCCGCCGCTCTTCGAAGGCGCCCTGGCCGGGCTCCTCTGCTTCCAGCCCACGCCCAACAACGTGCTGGGCACCCCCAACAAGCTCTTCGAATACATGAGCGCGGGCATCCCGGTGATCGCCAGCGATTTCCCCTTCATCCGGGAGGTCGTCGCGGAAGCCGACTGTGGCCTCCTGGTCCAGCCAGACGACACCCGGCAGATCGCCTCGGCCATGGCCCATCTCCTCCACCACCCGCAGGACGCGGCACGGATGGGGGAGAACGGACTTCGTGCGGCCAGAGAAAGGTACAACTGGCAGGGGGAGGAGAAAAAGCTCCTCTCTCTCTACGAGACGCTGCTGGGCACCGCCCCGGCAGCGCCCTGAGGCGGGCCGGACCATGGACGCACAGAGCGACCTTCCCCCGGTCTCGGCCATCGTGGCCATGCGCAACGAGGAAGCGTTCATCGGGAAGTGTCTCGACTCGCTGGCGGCACAGGACTACCCGTCTGCATTGCTGGAGGTCCTGGTCGTCGATGGCCGCTCCACGGACCGCTCCCGGGAGGTAGTCTCTGCCAAACAGGAGAGGATGCCCCGTCTTCGCCTGCTGGACAATGAGAAGCGGATCAGCCCGGCGGCCTTCAACATCGGCATCAGAGAATCTGGCGGCCAGGTGCTGATGATCATCAGCGCCCACTGCTATCTGGCGCCAGACTACGTCTCCTCCTGCGTGGAGTACCTGTCCAGGACCGACGCCGACTGCGTGGGTGGGCCCATCGAGACCATCGGGGAGACCGACACCGCCACGGCCATCGCCCTGGCCATGAGCAGCCCCTTCGGTGTAGGAGACGCCCTATTTCGCTACTCTGAGCGGGAGCAGTACGTGGACACCCTGGCCTTTGGCGCCTACCGGCGGCAGGTATTCGATCGGGTCGGGCTTTTCGACGAGGAACTGGTGGGCAGTGAGGACGACGAGTTCAACTACCGGCTTCGCAGCCTCGGCGGGAAACTCCTCCTCACGCCAGCGCTCAGGTCCTTCTACTACGGGCGCGGCTCCCTCGCGGCCCTCTGCCGGCAGTACTTTCGCTACGGGCTGGGCAAGGTGAGGGTGGTGGCCAAGCACCCGCGGCTGGTGAGATTGCGCCACTTCATTCCCGCCCTCTTCGTGGCGAGCCTGGCCCTCAGCGCCCTGCTCAGCCTGATCAGTCCCTGGTTCACCCTGCTTCTGGCCACCATCGTGGGCTGCTATGTAGTGGTGTCCATTCTTGCGTCAGTCATCATAGCCGCCAGGGAGGGATGGCGGTATCTGCCTCTCCTTCCTCCCGCCTTCGCCTGCCTGCATCTGAGTTACGGCGCCGGGTTCCTCGTCGGCGCAGGTCGCTTCCTGATTCAGAGAGTGACACGGCCACGAAAAGAGAAAGCCGGCGATGAATGAGCTCCGGTACGAGCGTTTGGCGCTGGGGCACGTGGAACAGGTAGCGGCGATGCACGAGGCGTGCTTTCCAGGCTACTACCTGACTCGCCTCGGGCCCTCGTTCCTGCGCGCCATGTACGGCTGGTACGTAGACAGCCCCCAGGCCATCGCCTACGTCGCCCTCGACGCCGATGGGCGAGTAGTGGGGTTCGTGGCCGGGACCACCAGGGCAGAGGCCTACCACCGCTCTCTGTTTCGCCGGCGAGGCGGCGCCATGCTGGCCGCGTTGGCAGCCCGGTTGATCAGCAGCCCAGCGGAGACGCTGCGCCTGGCCTGGGAGAGGAAAGACCTTCTGCCCCAGGCTCTCTCTTCGATGCTGGCACGGGGTTCCAGCGGGCCCGTTGAGTTCGCCCCAGGGCCAGAGAAGGGGGCGGCCAGCCTGGTCTCCATCGGGGTCGAGCCTTCCCAAAGGCGCTCGGGCATGGGACGGCGCCTGACTGAGCTCTTTTTGAGGGAGGCGGGTCAGCGAGGATGTCAGATGGTCACGCTGTCGGTCCGGGAGGATAATCCTGGGGCCAGACTCTTCTACGAGAGTATGGAATGGGCGAAGGTCAGTCAATCCCCCCAGGAGTATCACGGTTCGGTGTCCATCACCTACCAGAAGAGGACGAGCGAGGAAGATGGATAAGAATGACACACCGGTGAGGAAGGGGTTCTTGCCTCCCTTCGCGCCCACGCTGGGGGAGGAGGAGTACGCCGAGGTCCTGGACACCCTCCGCTCCGGATGGATCACCATGGGGCCCAAGACCAGGACCTTCGAGGGCGCCTTCGCTCAATACGTGGGTTGCCGGCATGCCCTGGCCGTCAGTTCCTGCACGGCGGGCCTGCACCTGGCCCTGGTGGCGGGTGGAGTCGGCCCGGGCGACGAGGTCATCACCACGCCGCTGACTTTCTGCTCCACGTCCAACGTCATCGTCCACCAAGGTGCGGTGCCCATCCTGGCAGACGTCTGCCCGGACACCCTCAACATTGACCCCGTGGAGATACGAAAGAAGATCACCCCCCGCACGAAAGCAATCATCCCGGTCCATCTGGGCGGGCAGCCCTGCGAGATGGACGAGATACGAGCCATGGCAGGGGAGCACGGCCTGCTGGTCATCGAGGACGCCGCCCACGCCATGGGAGCAGAGTACAAAGGTCGCAGGATCGGCACCATCGGAGACCTGACCGTGTTCAGCTTCTACGCCACCAAGAACCTGACCACGGGCGAAGGGGGGATGGTCTGTACGGAGGACGACGGCCTGGCCGAGCTGGTCAACATTCTCAGGCTGCACGGCATCAGCAAGGACGCCTGGAAGCGGTATTCGGACCAGGGATCGTGGTATTATGAGGTCCTGCTCCCTGGCTACAAGTACAACATGACCGACATCCAGGCCGCCCTGGGCCTCCATCAACTGGCCAAACAAGGGGAGTTCCAGCGAGTCAGGGAGCGGTACGCCCAGAGGTACACCGAGGCCTTCCAGGACATCCGCGAGGTGACTCCGCTCCAGATCAAAGATCACGTGCGACACTCCTGGCACCTGTACATCGTTCAACTCGACCTGGAGGGTCTGACCATCGATCGAGCCCAGTTCATCGAGGCCCTGCGCAGGGAGAACGTGGGAGCCTCTGTACACTTCATCCCCCTGCACCTCCACCCCTACTATCGTGAGCGGTACGGCTTCCAGAGGGGGGATTTCCCCGTGGCTGAGAGGGCGTACGAGCGGATCGTCTCCCTGCCCCTCTATCCCAGGATGAGCGAGAGGGACGTGGAGGACGTGATCGAGGCCGTGACCAAAGTGGTCTCCAAACACCGTAGGTGACCCCGTGGCCAAGAGGACCCTGGACCTGATTCTCTCCCTGGTGGGGCTGGCCCTGCTGTGGCCCCTGCTGGCCATCCTGGCCCTGTGGGTTAAACTCGACTCCCCGGGGCCGGTTTTCTACCGGGGGAAGCGGGTAGGCCAGCACGACCGTCCCTTCTTCATGTACAAGTTCCGAACCATGGTGCAGGGGGCGGAGCACAGGGGCCCCGCGGTGACCTACAGGGACGACCCCCGCATCACGCGGGCTGGGAGGTTCCTGCGGCGGACCAAGCTGGACGAGCTGCCCCAGTTATTCAACGTGGTCAAGGGGGAGATGAGCCTGGTGGGACCCAGGCCGGAGGACCCGACGTACGTGGCCCTCTACAGCGAAGAGCAGCGGCAGGTGCTCGGTGTGAAACCGGGGATCACCGGCCCCACGCAGCTGGAGTACCGGGACGAGGCCTCCATGCTCCATGGCGACTCGGTGGATGAGGATTACGTTACCCGCCTGATGCCGGAGAAGCTCAAGCTGGACCTGGAGTACGTCCGCACGCGTTCGCTGCTGCTGGACCTACGCATGCTTTGGCGGACCGCCACCACGTTACTCCTTAGAGATCGCACCGCCTGAACGTGCGACAGCTGGGCGGACCGGGTTTCAGATGAGGCAGGGTGGTATCAAGTGCTAGAACCGACCTATTCGTTGCCCTCGGGTAACAATCATGGTATAGTCAATCACGAGAACGCGCAGGAAGCCGGGGCGCTAAGGGAGGAATCTGGGTATGCCTATCCCATCTGACGCTCACCAATTGCTGGAAAGGGCCACGGCCATCCTCCCCGCGAGTGATGAGGACCTCATCTACAAGGGGATCGCGGCTGGAGTATCAGAGCGCATATTGAATCTCAGGGGGTCCAGGGCACGACTTCAGCGAAAGCACAGCTCTCAGGGAGAGCTGGAGCGCAAGGTCAACACAGAAGGCGTGTCCCCAGATGATCACACCCTCTACACCGATCTCCTAGAGTGGCGAGCCATCGATCACGAGTTGACCGAGCTCCTGCACATGCTCGAGGCTCTATGACGGTCTGGTACAAAGAGGTCATTGAGAAGCTGATAGCCAGCGGGCTTTTCACCGAAGTGGGCCTTCTTGGGGCCAAGGTCCGAGCTTCTCTTGACGAGACCCGCTTCCTCGACGTACATTACGATCCCACTACCCAAAGCTACTCCTACGCCCTGATTGATCTGGAGCTTCCTTACCCTGGCGACAAGCGGCTCTTCGGCTGGGACGACTACCCTCACGAAGGGGTGGCTCAGCTGCACCAGCTGGAGAGTCACCCACACCATTTTCAGAGGCGGGCAGAAGACGGGGGTTGGATTTTCGAAGTGTCTCCTATGCGCGGCGATATCCAAGACGAAGTTGACGCCATCATTGCGGCTCTAAGAGACCACCTCCAGCAGTAACGTCGGCCCGCCCATAATCCCGCACAAACTAAGCGCGTCGCTCAGCGGCCCAACCGGAACACTTGTGAAGGCCTTTCTACGACCGGCACATATGCACCCGTGGACGGACGGGAGGCCTCACACCTCGTTGGGCGGGTCCAGGAACTCCACCGCCACGTCGAAGCGGTCCCTGATCACGTCCCCCAGGGCCAGCACCCCCAATCTTTGCGTCGAGTAGTCGCGCCCGAAAGCCAACTTGAGGTTACAGAGGGGGTGTGATATAATTCTTTTGTTTTATTAGGCTATCCAGGACTGGTCAGGTGTAAGGCGAGGAGAACGGGAGATGTCTCTCTGGGGGACGGGACGCAGCGAGATCTTTGTCTCCGTGATCATTCCAGCACACAACGAGGAACGATACCTGGAAGCATGCCTGGAAGCCCTCCAACGGCAAAGGTATCCCAGGACCCGGTTCGAGGTGATCGTGGTGGACAATGCCAGCACCGATGCCACACCGAAGATCGCTCGCCAGTTCGGGGCGCTGATGGTGACAGAAGCCAGGATGGGCATAGGTCGCGCCCGCCAGCGGGGAGCGAACGTGGCCCAGGGCGAGATTTTCGCCAGCACCGACGCTGATACCATCGTGCCGCCAGACTGGCTGGAGAGGATCGCCCTTGCTTTCCAGCGTGATCATGAGCTGGGCGCCGTCTTTGGCCCCTTCCGCTATGGCGACGGCACCGCCTTCGAGAAGGTCTTTCTCTGGTACCTGTATCTGGGGCTGATGATGGCGCTTCATACCCTGGGCGTGAGCTGCTTTTCCGGCAACAACTATGCGGTGCGGAGAGAAGCCTTCTGGAAGGCAGGTGGCTGCAACGTGTCGCTTCCAGCAGGAGAACACGTCGATCTCTCGTGGCGGCTGAGCAACGTGACGAAAGTCGCCTTTGACAGAGGCCTGATAGTGCATACCTCAGCCCGCAGGAGAGGCGAAGGGTACGGACGTATCCTGTGGCGCACCGTCCGCAGCGGCCTGCGTATGATCCTGATGCAGCGGCCACCCTACCCTCTGCCCGTGATACGATGAGTCCAGGTCAGGGACGCGAGGTAAACCATGGTTTCGTGGGATGATACCGAAAGGCTGGCCTCGGTAGCCCAAGAGATGGGCGCCAGGGTGCTCCGAGGACCTGTGCGCTACGCCGCGCCTGGGGCAACCCTGCACGTCGGGGACGTGGAGATCGATGAGCTTCTCCACGAAATGGCGGCCCACGAGGTGTTGGTCATCATCGCTCCCCTGGGCCTGGCGCAGGAGCCGCCCCTGCTTTGCCCTCTGTGTGGCAGGGCTTACCAGGGGGGCGAGTGCCCGGTGTGCAGGGCGGACCGGGAAGAGGCGAAGAGGTCTCAGGAAGAGCGACTATTGTTTGACGAAGGATTCTCGGGCCTGCTCTGCTGGTAGCACGCTGGCTCGGCAGTGCTCATCGCCAACTGCCCAGCATCCTACCAGATCGGGGCACGGCCTCATATCTCGTTAGGCAGGTCCAGGAACTCCACCTCTACGTCGAACTGGCCTCTGATCTTTTCCCCAAGGGCCAGCACACCGAGTTTCTCTGTGTTGTAGTGGCCGCCGGCGAAGAAGCTGATCCCCGCCTCGCGAAACAACTCCCGGTTCCATTCGTGGGGCTCGCCGGTGATGTAGAGGTCCACCTTGTCCCGGATCAGCCCCTCCATCTCCGCGTGGCCGGGCGCTCCCCTGCCGCTCAGGGCCACCAAACGATGGACCTGCGCTGGCCCGAAGGGGTAACTGGCCCGGACCTGACCGAACAGACGCTGGCACTCCTGTACCAGGTGGTCCAGGGCCAACGGTCTTTCTAACTCTCCGTACCAGCCCCAGCCACCTTCGCCGTAGGGCTCTGTGGGCTGGGCGCCCAGACCCTTGATGATCTGGACGTTGTGACCGACCTCGGGGTGGCTATCCAGGAGGTAATGGTAGGCGATCAGGGAAAGGTCATGTTCCAGGAGGAAGCGCACCCGCTGGGTGAAGATGGTGTCGAGGAGCAGTCCTGCTGGCAGAGTCAGACCGTGGTGCACCAGGAGGGCATCGGCGTTGCGGGCCACTTTTCCTCAACGTCGTCGGTATCGGCTGCCAGCCAGAGCCAGGCCTGGATCACGAGGGGGCGGGCACGGCGGAGGTGCCGGACTATAAAGTGAGCGACAAGAGTTCGCAGCTTATCAAGCATAGGCAAGGACGCTACGACACCGGCGATGGCCCGATCCGCTGCAGGGACGTGTTAGGCGCCGTTACACGTTGCCTTACGCATCAACTGCTGTCACTTGCGCAACGGAGGAATCCGCGATCAGATAGTCTACCCCTTTCAATGGATGCGCCTCTGTGCCAATTCTAGACGACCAAGGTGTGTGAACGTAGCTCATAGCGTCACATCCATTGCATCGGAATCTCCATAGCCAAGTGGCAATTCCTACATCCGAAAACACGAGATCGCCAATTGACCAACACAAGTCCTCAGACTGACATTGCCTGCAATGACCAGGCAGAATTCGTAGGAGCGTTATGCTTTCCGTAGTAGTGTGATACTCCAGGCAGAGCTGACAATAGAGTGTGACCTCGTACTGAGAAGTAGATCCAACATCTGCACACTCCATCCCAACGCTATTGATCACGGACAGCCGGTAGATCGAGGGCCAATCGTGGCCGTGTGGCTCTCTTTGTAGACGAATAGCATATGTTCCAGAACCCAGCCAAGACCCGCTATGCTCCCTGTCTCTCACTCTTTGAATTGCACCTCCGCTTCCCCTTTGACGCCCGAAATCCGTAGTTTCTTAACGCCTCCCAATGCTCGATCTAGCCTGCGACGAACCCGTGGCCATAGGCGATGGCATTTTCTGCAGACAATCTCTGCTTCGAATTCATATGTCTGCGACTCTTGATCAATCGCCTCGATACGGGTGAGTGTTACGCGTTGGTTCTTTGAGCCACAAGGGCAAGTCAAGTCCGACAAATCAATGGATATATAAGCCTCGATAGCATCATGAACAAGGCCACAGAAAGGACACTTCTGTATTGTTTTTCCCCGAACTGTTGTGATAGCATCACTTTGCGCTCGCTCAAGCTGCAAAATGGCTATGCCAAGAGGATATGCTGTGGGTTTTTCGGGATAGCAGAGGAACTCGGTGAGACGAACCAATGCTCCTGTGCGTAACTCAATACGTCTACTTTCACTGTTTCTCGGCATTCTGAAACTCCTTCGAAGTTGTGTGGAAGGCCCGTAACTACTGATTATACGGACATCTTTCCGCCTCATTACCCAATTCGCCGCATTAGGCCGACGCCTCTCCCAGTAACCATGCCATTTGCGAACTCCCCCCAATTACACCCCAAATGCTTGCTTTCGCAAACTGATACTGGCCACCGGTTCTTCGTCAAATCCCTGTTTGGCAAAGAAAAGGCTTCTGCGCAGGCGTATTCACCCCAACCACAACACCCGCGCTACTTCCATTGCCGTAATTGCGCTCCGCAGGGGCAAGCATTCAGGCACTTCGGCATGATCTAGAACATAGGACCCCATGCTCGAATCCCTCAATCGCTAGTCCTTCGCTTGACCCAACGCCTAGCTGTGGCTGGAGGCGCGAGGAGCCTCATATCTCGTTGGGCAGGTCGAGAAACTCCACCTCTACGTCGAACTGGCCTCTGATGACCTCGCCCAGGGCCAGCACGCCCAGTTTCTCTGTGTTGTAGTGGCCGCCGGCGAAGAAGCTGATCCCCGCCTCGCGAAACAACTCCCGGTTCCATTCGTGGGGCTCGCCGGTGATGTAGAGATCCACCTTCTCCCGGATCAGCCCCTCCATCTCCGCGTGGCCGGGCGCTCCCTTGCCGCTCAGGGCCACCAAACGATGGACCTGCGCTGGGCCGAAGGGGTAGCTGGCGCGGACCTGACCGAACAGCCGCTGGCACTCCTGTATCAGATGGTCCAGGGCCAACGGTCTTTCTAACTCTCCGTACCAGCCCCAGCCACCTTCGCCGTAGGGCTCCGTGGGCTGGGCGCCCAAACCCTTGATGATCTGGACGTTGTGACCGACCTCGGGGTGGCTGTCCAGGAGGTAATGGTAGGTGATCAGGGAAAGATCGTGCTGGAAGAGGAAACGCAGCCGCTGGGTGAAGATGGTGTCCAGGAGCTGTCCCGGGGGCAAATTCAGGCCGTGGTGCACCAGGAGGGCATCGGCCTTGCGGGCCACCGCCTCCTCGAAGAGGCGTTGGCTGGCGCTGACGCCGGTGGCGAGGAGCTCGACCTCCTGCCGGCCTCGCACCTGGAGCCCGTTGGGCATGTGGGGGTCTTTGTCCCCCACGTCGCCCATGAAACCGTCGAGGAAAGACATCAGGTGATCAAGGGTAATCATCCTTGTCTCCTGAAGGACTGCGGCCTCATGCTATTGTGTTGATGGCCTGGGCCGCCCAAGAGGGAAATCGGCACTCCTCTGTCACCACGTCGCTTCCATACCGCCATGCCCTATGTACCGCGTCTTCTGTTGCTCCTCCGATCTCGCAGCTGCTGCCAAGCACTTCGCACTTTCTCCACTATGAACGTGTCAAGCCCAATATAGCTCTTCAGCGCCACCTCATCGACGTAGTCAAGCGCCTCAATCGCCTGCCCCCTGCTCAGCAGGGCGTTCACCTTCTCCACGTCGATCTCCACAGCATCCGAGTACGGCACAGGCAATTCCTCTGCCTCGGTAGGCTCCAATTCCAGGACCCCCCCACCGTAGCTTCTGCCACACACCTCCGACCAGGCCAGCGTAAGCGAATTGAACGAGAGGGCCGCCAATCGCCTCGAGCTCACGCCCGGCTTGACGCGCACCCTGTGTATCGTATCTGTGGACGTGACCTTCCCCTCATTTACCACCAGCAAGGGATAATCGTGAATCTGGCGAAAAAGAAATGCCTCGGGAACATACACCGACGGCACATCAAACCACCGGCGCCTAATTCGACACTTGTAACCTCGATGGACGTTTGCGTCCTCCCCGCGACGTATGTAGGCTTTCAATGTCTCTGGGAATGCCTCGAACTCAACTCCCGTCAGGTCCAGCAGGAAGCAGGGATGTGAAGCGCTGTAGTGCCTAAACCCCTCTCCATCAAACACAATCGACCTCAGAGCGGATGTTCGCCCAATGATCGGCGCCGTTAGGTGGGACACTCCCAGCGTGTCCCTCTGCGCCTCCGTCAGCACGAAGAAGGCGTTGCGCCCCGTGACGATCCCTATGTCAACCTCCGCCAGGTCGCCAAGACGGCACAGCCCTGCGGCTCTCTCAGCCTCATCTAGAGCAGCAAAATAGGACTCCTGAAGAAACAGGGACGTCCACTTCATCCCCCGCCTTGAGTGCTTCGCCGCCCCGTGCGAAATGCAACTCTCCAACTCACGCGCCCGAAGCAACTCCTCACCGTCGCGGAATTCAACCGTGTAGATGTCAGAAGCCTGATCACCCCTCCACGTCCTCCCCTCTGCCAGCAAAAGCACCACTTCCTGCTGTATCTCGGGGAACACAAGCTCTTTGAAACCAACGATGACTACACGCGCGAACTGATGAGCCAGCCGGTCCCTCAATTGGCGCGCATAGTTGACCTGTAGCAGTTCTGCGGGCACCACCATGGCCAAGCGACCGCCCTCGTCCAGCAGCTCGATGCTCAATTGCACAAACGCCGCCCAGGCATTCGCCAGCTTGGTGGGCTTGTATCCTGCGCTCCGAAGAGATCGAAACGCCGCCGCGCGGCTGTCGTCATCGAAGTACTGAAATCTTATGAACGGAGGGTTGCCAACCACTAGGTCAAACCTGCTGGTGAGCATTAACTCTCTATACACCCTGAAGAAGTCACCCCGTATCCACGTGACATCAAAGTCCAAGCCCCCCTCGGTGAACGGTGCAACTCTCCCCTTCGCCCTCTCCAGCTCCTCCTCCTCGATCTCCACCGCAACGATGGTCAGCGGGCCAGCCAATTCGCGCTGCTCTGCACTCCGTAGGATCGCAGCAACGAAGTTGCCATCGCCACAGGAGGGCTCCAGGACGCGCTGCGTCCCACCTCTCATGCCCCACTCTGCGAGGTACTGCGCCAGGGCCAGCGGCGTGTAGTAGCCACCCCTGCGCTTCTGACTGGTCACGGGCTTCTTGTTCGAGGGGAAGGACATCCCGGATCCACCGTGGATGGAGTATGTCCCGATTCTACCACGTGGGTCAGGCTTGTGCCAGAAGACGGCCTATTCCGCCTTCTTTGCGTGCGGCGGCAGCCCCTTGTATCGAGCTAAGTAGTGCGGATACAACCTCTCCGAGTGCCTCTCAATACGGATGATGGAGTCCGCCGGAGGAACCGACGCAGAGATGCGCCCTGTCTCCGGGTCCCAGACCAGCATGGAGATAACTTCTGCCAGATGAGTCTGGTCCAACACATCCCTCCTGGTCCCAAGCCTTTCCAGAGTACGGACCATGTCCGTCGCCTGTTTCGCAGCAAGTGCTGGCTCTGGTATGACAACGACGAATGACACCACTGCGTACGGATAGCGGGTGTGAACGTTCGCCGCCTCGGTGGCCAGGTCATTGATCATGTTCTGCCAGTTCTTCTTGATACTCTTGCGGTCATTCAGCGTCTTGCTGTCAAACGCGACCCGCACGCCATCCGGCCGATACCCCACGTCGAACAGCTGCGGCCGTACCCCGCCGATCACCTTAACATTCCCGGTCTCAACACAGTCCGGCTTCGCCGGCAGAAGGTCCTTGCTCCTGGCTTTCTGTATTGGCACCCCACCGAGCATGACTGCAAGTGCCTCGGCGAAGGCGCGGTCAATGAAGGCTGCGAAATTGACCGACTGCTTCTTGTCGAAGCACGCCGCTTCCTTCTCCTTCCCAGTCACCGGGTTTGTGGTGCCCAGCCACTGCTCACCCCACTCCCTCAACTTCTGCTGACTGATCTCCAGCGCAGGCATCGATTCGCCCAAGTCGGCCACGGCTCACCTCACATTCGCCAGCACCAGGCTGGCTCTCACCGCTCTTGCTTGCCGCTAACCCCGGACCCCGAAAATCGAACAGATCCCTGGCGGAAACATCCAGGGCTTTGGCAATCAGCTCAAGGCTTTCGAATGAGGGTGCATTGAGGCCCCGCTCCAAGTTGCTGACGAAGCTGGTCGAGAGGTTGGCCCTCCCCGCCAGTTCTTCCTGCGTCAACCCCTTACCGATGCGAAGGGCCTTCAGCCTCTTCGCGAAGCTATTGCGCAGCTCACTCATCCTTGTCAAGCCCACGGTTGACTCGTAGTCAGACTACGAGTCAACAAAAAAGGTCCGCAGACCCCGTCTGCGGACCGTCTCGCCTCGTCAACCGTGCCCTCATGGGCCCAGTCGCCACTGCAGTGTCAAACTGCACATCCCTTCCAACACACCGCTACTGCACGTACGCCCACTGCCCACTCACAGCACACGGCCGACTCCGTCCAATCACTCTCCCCCAAATACCCCCGCTCATTATACCATCGCATCTTGCGACTGCCCACAAGCCCGCCTACCGCGCCCCCAGCGCGACCCTTTGGCCGTTCACCAACGGCCTCTTCGTCGTGTCGTACGGCTCCACGATCCCCCGGACCCGGCACGCCTGCCCCGACACGCCACCCCAGCCCCCGGATCGCGCACGGTCACCACGTCCAGCACCTGCAACGCCGCGTCCGGCAGCGCGCTGGCGGGTGTCGGCTGCGCCGGCACCCGTGGCTAGGGGTCGTGGCGGACCAAAACATGCCCGGGTTTAACCGTGGAGCCAGTAGCGATGTCAACCACCATGGCGGTGCACCACTCGCGCTCGACCGACACGATCTTGACTTGCGCGATCGGTGCGTTGCTTGTGAACCTGTGGGGCTCGGCTCTGTGATCCTCTGGTAGGAAGTAGACGTCGTACAGACACTGGTCAGACTGTACGCTGGCCCCTTTCAGCAACCCGAAGTTCGCTCTCACACAGCAGCCTGCGCTCTCCGCCTGAGGCGAGTCGTCAGAAATCCGCCAATAGCGCTCGCGCTGCGGGGTCTTTGCCGCGCTGCATCGAAGTGGCGTTGCCGGGCCCAAATGCTCTTGGTAGCGGTCCAGGGCGTATTTGTCGGTCATGCCAGAAATGTGATCCTTCAACGCCCTAATCAGTTCTTCCTTCGATCCACCGGCGGCTGTCACCCTGTCCTTCGTGGGGGCTGGCAGCTCGTCGCGATGCACATAGAAATGCTCGAAGAGCGCGTGGATGTAATGTCGCGCCTCCGTGTTTCGCTGCGCAACCTCAGTGTTCTCCCATACCTTCTTCGCGATGACCCCCTTGAGGCGCTCCAGTTCCTGCTTCAAGTCGTCAGAGCCAGCGACAACGCGTTCGCCGTCAACTACAGTAGCCTCCGGGTCACCGCGGAGCCTCTCCGCACTTGTATCGATGAGATCCCTGAGCATGCTGTCAATCCTCTCTCTAGACGCACCACCCCATCGCTGTAGGGACTGCAGTGGCAACTCGCTGTGGCTCAGTATCTCTGCCTCCATCGCGTCGTACATGTCGTGATTCACCCAAGCTATGTCGTCAGCCCATTTTACAATCTGCTCTTCGAGTGTCTCTTCAGGCTCGCCGTCCTCTGGCGTCCTGTCCATCCGGTGACGCCTGATCCCGTACGCGGCTTCCTGCGTCAGGTTTAGTGGTTCAGTGAGGACACCCTCCTCTCCCGTAATGATGAGCCAACTCTGACGGTGGTGATCGAACGTTATGCCCGCCTCCTGAGCGCTCTTGGCTATCTCAGCCCTCTTGCCCTGCAATTCCACGTTTCCGTTCCTCTGACCTAGGATTTCCTGCAACGCCTGTTCCCCCATATGTCCGAAGGGTGTGTGTCCGAGATCGTGCCCCAAGGCGATGGCCTGTGCGAGATCCTCGTTGGCACGCAGCGCCCGGGCCACGCCCTTGCTGAATCCTGCCACCTCCAGCGTATGAGTCAGCCGCGTCCTGAAATAGTCGGGTTCCGGGGATATGAACGCTTGGGTTTTCTGCATCAGGCGACGGAAAGACACGCAGTGGATGATTCTGTCTATGTCCCGCTGAAACGCAGTGCGGTACGCACACGGCTGGCGCCGGTCCTGAGGGATCCTACCTTCGTGCCTGTCTTGGCTTCTGGCAGCTAGCCGATGCAGGTACAGGTCCTCCCAGATCTCAGTCGCCTCCCGATCCGTACCTACGGCAGAGAGTCGGTCCACCAGACGCTGCAAGCTGTTGCCGTCAAAACTCCATGGGTTCAGCATACACACCTTCCTTCGCTTCAACGCACTGTCGGGATTCCCCGATCGGCATCGTGCCTCCCCGGCTTCCTGGCGCGGTCCCGGTCCACCAGCGGAACTGGGTGCGATACCTGGCACGGCGCTCGTCGCAGAGGCTCGCGCACCAACAGCGGTGGCGTGGACCTTGACTTCCTCCCTGGCTCGCACCTGGAGACCATTGGGCATGTAAGGGTCTTTGTCCCCCACGTCGCCCATGAAGTCGTTGAGGAAGGCCATCAGATCGTCCAGGATGACCATGCTGTCCTCCTGATTGGCTGCGGCTACTCGTATTCGATAGCTTCAATCACTCGCCGAGAGGAGATCGCCTGGGCTTGTTTCCGGAGCTCCTCTGAGGTGAATCCAATTTCGCTGAGGAGACACACCTCGATAAGTGTGCGTACCTTAGTCGCAAGACGGTGGAGTTCCAAGCCGCCCGTCGCAGCATCCTGCTTGTCGTCTTCGTCGTAGTGAGTGAAGTAGTTCCTAGTCTTGACCACCTTGTTGATGAAAGCCGGGGGGTCGGGAAACACATCGCGCAGCACCGGGTCGTGGGCGCTGAAGATGTCTGTGAGGCGCTTCCTCAGGGAGAATTGGTGGCCGTACTTCAGTCTTGCTACCAGCGCAGCCCGATGGTCCGGCGCAATCCAATCGGGTATTGCACCGATCAACTGGTCGTATGCCGGTGCGTACTCGTCCCGCGATAGGTACTGCCCTCCGTGACGCCGCCGGTGAAGGGATTCTAGGGCTTGACACAGGGTCAGGAACCGATGTTCTGCCGATATGCCGGTCTCAGCCAGGGCGGTGAAGTACAGGTTCACAACAGGGCCCAGCAGTTCGGCGGTTTGGAACCAGTTGCGGAGGAATGGCTCAAACCTATCGGTGATGCCCGCAAGTGTGAATGTCATGTCGGTGGGGAAGACCACCCCGTGCAGGGGGACCGCGAGCGCGGGGTGGTACAAGATGTCGACAGATCGAGCAATCGGAGCACCTCCGAGCGTCTCCTGTCGCGTACCGGTGACCTTAACGGGGTGCACAGCCGCACCGACTGCGAGGCTCAAGAATATCTGTGTAAGACGAATGGGCTTGAGAAACCTCTCGAGGTGGGCCTGCTCGCCAATCTGTATCCCTATCCGCGCTTCGCGTTCGATGGTCACACGTGTTGTAGGTGACCCTTCCCAGTGCTCCGAACCCGCCGACGTAACCGACACCGTGACGCCGCCACCAAGGTCGGCCGGAATGGGCTCCGGCCTGCTGTACGATATCTTGGTGATCCCTTCTTCCTGAGCGAAGTCGAAATGGCGGAGGCCGGCCCAGGCGTCGAGGTGTGAGTAGCGCACATGCAGCCTCGCGAAGGTCAGCGCTTCGTAGTTCTGGAAGTGGCACCCCACAAGCACCACCTGGGGCTGGTAAGAACTGGTGGCATACCCTGCACCGTACGCTACGCCGAGCGACCTATGTTTCTCAACGCAGTTAACGAGAGTGATCTCTTGGCGGGAGGCGGTGGTTCCGAGGATGAGTCTCGGGGTCGAGAGCCGCTGGCTCGCCATCACTTGTGAGAGATCGCCGAACGCACCGGAGAGTTCGAGGATGGCCCCGTCGTCGGGGGAGTACGTGAGACTGCCGTCTATCTGGCTGTCCTCTTGGGCGGGCAACCACCATTTCCCCCTGTGTTCGAACTCGCGCGTCATATACTAACCCTTCTCAGCGATCCCCCGGTTGCCTCGCTTGCTCACGCCTGCTGTGAACCACTTTGAGGTCGGCCTCTCCCTGCGTCCAGTCGCGCGTAGTCCACATCTGGGCAACACCGAAGGTCACTACCCCACGCGTGCCTTGATAATGGCCGCTGCGCTCTGCATGGCCGACTCATACGCCATGAAACGCCCCCTGAGAGGCCATGCTTTCACGTGTACCGCTGGGACCACCGGTACGCTGCTGTGCAAGAACTGCCTACCGCACACGCCCAGAAAGGTTCTCGGTGTGGATTGCACGTAGGCTCCGAGCTGCGCTTGCTTGGGTTTGGGAGCCGCCTGTCGCAAGAAACGCTCGCGTTCCCGCTCCTCCATGGCCACGAAACCCGAACGGGCAAGGTGATAGAAAACCTGCAGGGACATGGGGATCATGACCTGCGGCTTCCCTTGGCGCAGCGCCTTCTCGATTTCGGCTATCCCTCGGTCGGCCACTTGCTCCGGGATGAGGACCGTGCCGCCCCTCTGCGGGTGCGGTAGGAACTCGTTGCACAGGTTCGTGAAGTACATGTCGGCCAACGGCACCTCGCCACCCGTCAGGTATTGCATGTACTCGACCGCTGCACTGGCGAGATCGTACTTGGCCGCCTCGCGCGCTGACGTCGGCCTGCCTGGTTCGAGGTAGTCCAGAAAGAAGACAGTCTCTGCCTGCGCTTCACTTCTCTGCAGTCTGGGATCGTGGCCGACTACGAAAACTCGAGCCGTAGCCGGGTCCCCGAACGGGTGGCACTGTGCCCTTGCGGCCTTCGAGGTCGACTGCTCACCACCGTACGGACTCATGTCTCTTGTTCCCATTTCCCCTCCAATCGAGTCGGCTGGCTCGCTCTGCCGTGCGTGCCAGGACCGAGCCCATCGCGGCAAGTCCGTGCAGTCACGGCAGCTGCTCGACTTCCAGCATCTCCGCAGAGTACCCACACTCCTTAAGTAAACGCCTGGCGTTCCTGATGCAGTCACGACCGCTCAAGTTGGCTTCGAGCCAAAGTCCGTTAGATAGCTCCTTCGGTGCTTTGTAGTCTACGCCGTCTCGATGCTTCGGCTCTGTGTTTATCAGGCTTCTCGTTCGCCCCATTCGGACTGGGCACTGTACCTCGTTCAGCCTTCCCTGCTGGATCAGCCACTCCGCAGTGTTGATCAAGACCTCGTTTGAATACCTGACTTGGCTGCTGTAGCTGCCGATTCTCATTTGCGTGGCACGCCCTGCCGGCGGTGAAGGCTTTCGCTCTGTCTTCCCCGCAGGGACTGCTCCAGGGCGTGCCTCGATCTTGACATCAAGCGTACCCAGCCATCTGCTGGTGTCTTTCACGCTCAATGTTCGGCCCCGCTCCTTCATGCGTTGTCTCACCAGATTGACCAAGCCTGGGTCCGGCTCTCTCCACAGCTCCCTGACCACCTCGCGTATCTTGGTCCCGGTGTATCGCTGTTCCCATGCCTCGTCTATTCGCCCTGTTTCGATGCTCTGGGGCGAGATCAGCTCGAGGCTCTGCACTGCTCGGTTGGGAAACAGTCCGTCAGTCTGACCAACACGAGCGAGGTCCACTTCCTCAAGCAACTTCTTCTTTGCGACTTCCTCCGCGAGGCTGTTATAGATACGAAACAGGCAGCCGTTGGTCAGCACGCACCATCGCACCCCCGCCGACGAGGCGTATGACAGCGCCTGCTCAAGATCCCTGGGGCTATCAAGCCTATTGGCCAGCCGCTTGCACTCAACCAGAACCACAGGCTCGCCCCGTATCTTGAGCGAGTAGTCGACTGGCCGTTCGGTCGGTCGATCCTCTCTCGTGACCTGTGCGGGATCGTGTACATCCCATCCGATGAGCTCCAGCAGGGGTTCGACCAGAACCGCCTTGGTATCTTGCTCAGATAGCGTCTTGTCCACGCCCTCCAATCCAAATCGCCGGATCTTCTCGGCAAGCTGGACGATGCGATCCTCAGAAGCGGTCACGGTGCCCTCCTACCTACGGTGAGTGGTGCCGACACGGTGCGCGTCGTGTTGCTCCCCCCTCGCACAGTGCAACCGACTGAATACGCAACACGACAAAGTGCCTGCCCAAGCAGGATGAATAGCGCGTCGACTTCCCTTGTCGACGTGCCATCGACAACCCAGTGAGATGAGGAAGGTTTTCACCCGTGTGGGTGGCGGGCGGGAGCGAAGAGGAGACGAAGTCATGCAGGCGGGCCTCAACCCACGCCACCATTATAGCACATCCCGTACCTTCCGTCAATACGGGATTTCTAAGGCGTTCCGACGACCCCACATCGGGCCGCAGCCTGGTAGGGCTCCTCGACCAATGGCCAGACAAGCCCTAGAACGCGAGCTGTTCGGCTCCCTCGTCTCCTTCTCCCGGCTCCGCAGGCCCCGGGTAGAGCCGCGTCCCGAACATACTGGAGAATCCCGTCCAGCCATCGGCCGAAGGCGGCTCACTCTCCACAAAATCGAGAAAACCACGGACGTCCCCATCCATCCAGTCGGCGTGGTGCAGGGCCAGGGCCTCCAGCGTCTGGGGCGCCACGGGGGAGCCTTTATCCAGCGTTCCGTGGTGGGCGAGGATGGCGTGTATCAGGCGGTTGCGCAGATCCTGAGGAAAGCCCTCCACGCCGTCGATGGCCGTCTGCACCACCAGCGCTCCCTGGGCGACGTGGTTGATGAGTCTGCCCTCATCGGTCCACTCCAGAACCGGGCCCTGCGTGTACGACGTGGCCTTGCCCACGTCGTGCAGTATCGCCGCCGTCAGGAGCAGGTCGCGGTCGATCTCGGGGTACTCATGAGCAACGAAGGAGCACAGCCTGACCACGGCCAGAGTGTGCTCCAGCAGCCCGCCGATACAGGCGTGATGGTACCTCTTGGCGGCCGGCGCCTTGCTGAAGGTGGTTTCGAACTGCTCGTCGCCGAACAGGCGATCGAGAAGCTCAGACAGGTGGGAGTCCTTAATTGTGGCCCGCACCTGCAACAACTCCTGTCGCATCTCCTCCCGGTCTCGCTTGGCCTGGGGCAGGAAGGGGGAGAAATCGTGGATCTCCACAAACTGGAGGCCATCGATCTTGACCTGTCGCTGACCAGAACCGAAAGGATACTCTTCGACTTTGCCGTGGATGCGCACGCCAGAGCCCGCTTCCAGTCGATCCACCATCTCAGGGGTGAGGTCCCAGTAGAGGGCCGCTATGCGGCCGGTACTGTCTGCCAGGGTGGCCCTGAGGTAGGGGTCCCCCTTCTTGGTTTTGTCAACCCTCGACTCGGCCAGCAGGTAGACTTGGCCGCTGATGGTCCTTCCTATCTCCAGGTCCTTGATGGGTACTCTGGCCATGGCCGTTCCTTTCCTCCCTGATGCGCAGGGAAACCCTCGACCCCGTTCACATCGTGCTAGAGCCTTCGCCTTCCAGCGGGTGGAGCAGGCGCACGCCTCCAGCGTAGTTCAGCAAACACAGGACCGACCTGGGCCGCTGGGTCAGCAGCTCCTCTACCGCGGTCGCGTACCGTTGCGCCTGGTCGAGGTACTTCTCCTCAGCCAGCAACCTGTCCAGGTTCGCCTGGTCTCCCACCTCGTCGGTCTTAAACTCCACGATGGTCCACGACCCGTCCCGCAGATAGAGGGCATCGATGATGCCGTTCTCCACGCGACCGTCCACCACCCGGCTGTAAGGTACCTCGTGCAGCCTGCGCTCTGCGCCCTCCATCTCCTGAAATAGCGCATGGGCCTGGAAGCGAACCAGGAGTTGCCGCGTGTGACGGGCGGCGTCCTCCAGCAGGCGAGGGTCGGCCAGGCCATGTTGGCGCGCGCGGGCCTGAACCCAGGGCTCGAACCCGTTTGGGGGAAAACGCCAGGCCGCCAGCGCTTCGTGAACCAGTGAGCCGACCACCCATGCCGGTGCCCGGGGCCTCGGGACGGCAGACACGACGCGCCACACCCGCCGAGGTGGCCGCCGATCGCGGTCCTTCGTCCGGGGGTCCACGTGCTCCTCCCCCGCGACTACCGGCTCCAACAGGGGAGGCGGCAGAGGCTGGGGCTGCTGTGCTTCCGGCGCTGTTTCTCGGGGTGGGTGGTCCCAGGTGTACCTAGGCTCGTAGATGGTGCAGGAGACCGGTGTCTCCCCCACCTGCATGTCCAGAACAAGTGCCCGGCATCCTTCTTCGTCATGGTCGATAGGTGTGCTGTCCAGCGCCAGGCCCTGCGGAGCGTTCAGCTTCCCCAACCATCCACCCAGCTTGGAGGGGGTGCCGTCCCCCTTCAGCCCTATTATTCCGCTGAGGATCAACTTCTCCCGCGCTCGAGTCGCCGCCACGTACAGCAGCCGATCCGCTTCGGCATCCTCCTGGTCGTCGGAGCGCTCCTTCCCCAGGCGGTAGACGGCCGGTGGTTCCTTCTCCTCGTCTTTCACCGGCAGCAGCACCCCCAGCTCCCCATCGACGAGCACGGACCTTCCGCCGCCCCCACCGTAGGTCGCATCTCCGATGACCACTACGGGGAACTCCAGCCCCTTCGCCGCGTGGACGCTCATAATCTGCACCACGCCCTCCGCGGTGGCCCGCGCCTCTCCCTCCCTGGTTCCGGTGTCCCGCAGGCCGTTCACGTACTCCACGAACTCGCCCACCCCTACGATACCGCTGGTATGGGCGTCGCTCAAGAGCTTGGCCACGTTGCGGGCCCCTCGGGCCTGCCCGGCCTGTATCAGCGCCGCCCGATAATCGGTGTCCTCCAGGAAGGCCTTGATCACGTCCGCCACAGAGGTTCTTCCCACCCGCTGGTGCAGATCGTCGATGATGCCCACCGCTCGCCGGGCGCGGAAGCCATCGTCGCCGCTCAGTCCATCCGCCGGACCCTGCAATACGTCCCACAGGGAGATCGCCGGCTCCCCGCTGCGGCGCAACTCACACAGTTCATAGAGGGCCGCGTCCGACAGAGCCATGGCCGGCGACCGCAGCAGCCCGGCCAGGGCCAGATCGTCCGTGGGGTCAGCCAGGGCCTGAAGCGCATTTAGCAGGTCCCGGACTTCGGGACGGGTGTAGAACCCCCTCCCCGCCACGGTGAGGAAAGGCACCCCGGCGCGCTCCAGGGCATCCTCGTAGGCGCCGAAAGAGGTCGAAGCGCGGCACAGTATGGCGATGTGACCGTAGTCCAGAGGCACCAACTGGCCATCAACCTCGATCTGAACTTCCCCTCCCTCTACCAGTTGGAGGAGACGCGCCGCCAGGGCATCGGCGGCCCGGTCGAGCGCCCCGCCAGCCTTGCTGCCCACGGTGAGGTGCAGTTCCACGTGGGCAGGCACGAAGCCAGGACCAGGCTCCTCACGGTGATGACGCAGGGCCGCGAAGGGCTCCGCCCAGGGACGATGTGCATCCGCTTGCTCTCCCAAGATCGGCCGGAGCAGGTTGTTCAGGCCTTCTACGAGGTCCCGATGGGCGCGGTAACACACGTCGATGTCCAGGACTGCGCCTCCCTCAACCTTGATCCGCTCCCGCTCAGCCCGGAAGACGGTCACGTCGGCCCCCCGGAAGCGATAGATGGACTGCTTGGCATCGCCCACGACGAAGAGCCTACCCAATCCTCCATTCAAGAGGTTCACCAGATCTCTCTGGCGCCCGTTGGTGTCCTGGAACTCATCCACCAGGATGGCCTGTACCTCGTCCTGCCAGTGCTCCAGCACGCCCCCATTCTCTTGCAGCAGTTGGAGAGCGCCATATTCCAGGTCGTCGAAGTCCAGGGCGTTGCGCTCTCGCTTGAAAGCATCATAACGCTGGCAGGCGAAGGAGAAGAGGGCTCTCAGCCCGGGCAAGGCCCGGGCCAGCTCCTCGTCCAAAGGTGTCAAAGTGAGTTCCAACAGTGAGGACTGGCCCTTCCACAGCTCCCGGAGCGAACCCAGAGCAGCCTTCACCTGGCCGAGCTGGGCCTTGCCCCCCGACCAGGCCATGGCGCTGCCTCCCGCCAGGTTGATCTCGTTCAAACGGCCGAGAGAGGCCAGCCGGTCCGCCAGGCGCCCTCTCCCGCCCTGCACGGCCTCCAGCGCGGCTCGACGTTGCATCTCCATCCTGTCGTCCGCTTTGGCAGCGGAACTGTTCTGGAGAGTGGCGACGGCTTCTACCCACTCAGGCCTTGCCAGCAGCGCATGGAGCACCTGTTCTTGTCGCTCGGCTAGAGCGAGCCGCCAGTGGCCCAGCACGTCTTGAGGTAGTTCGGCCAGGGCCTCCTCCACATCCAGCCGGCGCTGCACGAGGATATCGAGGCTACGTCTCAGCTCACGCTCGCCCAGCAAGCCAAATAGTCCGACCGCCTGTTCGTCGTCCGCGGCCCAGGCCAGCGCCTCGTCCACCGCCCAGCCGCGCAGGATGTTGGTCTGCCCCTCTTCCAGCACGTCGAAACGAGGGTCCACCTGCGCCTCGGCGGGGTGGCTGCGCAGGATCTCCGTACACAGGCTGTGGATGGTTCCGATGCGTGCAGCGTCCAGTTCACTGTACAACTCCTGCCAGCGCTGCCGCTCCTCTGCTGATAGGTGATCCCGCTCCAGGTACTTACGCGCCTCGGCGCGGACCCGATTGCGCATCTCCCGCGCTGCCTTCCTGGTGAAGGTGATGGCCACGACGGAGCGCAGCGGCAGACCATCCGCCAGGAGCGCCAGGTAACGGGCCACCAGCGTGCGGGTCTTGCCCGTGCCCGCCCCGGCGGTGACCACGACGTCGCGGCCCCGCTCGAGCACTGCGGGTTCCTGCTCAGGGCTGAGGGACATCTGGGCGACTATAGGATGTAACATCATTGGGCGCCATATCCAGGCAAATAACGCCAGCAGAAAGCCACCGCGGGACAATAGGAAGGACATCCCCCCTGGGGCGGATGGGGGACGAAGTGTCCTGACCGCGCCCCGCGCACCGCCTCCCAGGCCTTGTCCAGCGCGACCTTGATCGCTCCATCTGGCCCGCCGTCGAAGCCGCTGAGCGTGAAGCCGCTGCGCTCTGCATGCTGCACGTGCCAGTAGAAGCCTTCAGCAGGCTGCCCCAGCCCCAGGGCGTCGCGAGCGGCCAGGGCGTAGACGGGCAGCTGGAGCTTCTTGCCCTGGGCAACGGCCGCTTTGGTGAAGCCCCATGGTCCGCCGGTCTTGTAGTCGATGACCCGGACCATACGGTCGGAGGTCAAGTCCACCCGGTCGATGACACCCCGCAGACGGAGGCTGTCCTCCTCTGTTTCCACGACTAGGGTGGGCTGTCCGTGTAAGCCAAAAGGGATCTCGAAGAAAGAGGGGATCCACTCGCCGTTTGCCGCCGCCAGGGCCTCCAGCGACCGGTGGACGTTTTCCACAATCGCCCTGCGAGTCTGCTCCCACCAGGCTGTCTCCCGGAACCCCTCCCGCTTCGGGGCGTCGTCCAGGACCCGCCCCGCGACTCTCGGAAGCACCTCAAGGAGTTGCTCCAGCGAGGTGGGGTCCGTAGCCTTGGCCTCGTGGTATACATCGTGCAACATGCGGTGGTAGATATTGCCCAGCTGGCGAGCATCCAGCCCCTCCATCGGTTCCTCTCGAGCCTCCAGGCCCAGAACGCTGCCCACGAAGAAGAAGAACCCGCAGGTGACGTAGGTCTCCAGACGGCTCGCGCTCCAAACGTGCGCAGGGCTGAATCGCCGGGCGAAGGTCTCGCCCAGGGTCGTCAAATCGCCGTTGTAGGGACCGGGCAGATCGTCCTCTCCCAGCGGAGTCGAGCGCAGATCTAACACACCCGTAGCCCCATCCAGAGCAGCGATACGCGTGGGCTCGATTCCCGAAACCCATTGTCGAACGCTCTCGTACCCCGAGTGGGCGGAGAGGCTCTCCATCAGCTCAGGCCAGGAAGCGACGGTAGACGGGATGGGGAGACTCTCGCTGGTCAGCGTTTGCGGCTCCACATCCACCAGCCTGCGCACCTCCTCCCAGAAGGGGGAGGCCTGCCAGAGCGCACCGTTGTCGGCCAGGCGCGGACGGGTAAGGAGCAACCGTTCCGCAGGCCGACTTACCGTCTCGTAGAAGAACTCGGCCTCGGCGCTTTCAGTGGAGGGCTCCAGGGCCAGGCCGAACCCCTCCCGCAAGTTGTGCCGGTCAGCGTCGCGCAGGAACGGGTCCTCGCTCAAAGTGGCGGGAAACTCCCCCTCGGCCAGGCCCAGCACAGCCACTGCCCGGAAGGGTACCCCGCGGGCCTGGAGCACATCGGCCACCAGAACCTCCTCGCGCTCGGGGTGGAGCGGCAGGCGATAGGCAGCCGCGTCCACTGCTCCCACCAGCTCGGCGAAGAAGGCAGCGAAGTCCAGAGTGGAGACCCCCAGTGCGTCTTCAGCCCACACCAATCCGCGGAGGATGTCTTTCAGAGCCCGGAGCGCCGCCACGTCGCGGTCGGCCAAGGCCTCAGACGCCTCTCGAGCCCTCCCTACAATCTGCAACGACGTTGGCTCCTCAGGGGCGGGGTAGCGAGCCCATCCCGATTCGGGATCCCCTCCCATGAGGTCCTCCAGCCAGCCAGCGAACTCCCGACAGGAACGCTCCCCCTCAGGCGGCGTCAATCTCTGCACGAAGCGCTGGAACTTCTCCTGGAGAACCTGAGCAGCGACGCCCACGGGCACCTCTGCCGGACGGCCTCGCTCTTCATCGTCAGGAGAGACCTCCTCCCCCTGTGCCGCCAGCTCGCCCAGCACCTCCTCCCATTGCAGGAGCCCGCCGATGACCCGTCCCCAACGCGCCGCAGTGTCGAGAGCATCGGCGTCCTGCGGGGAGATGTCGATGGGCTCCCTGCCCTCCTCCGCGGAGGCTGACCAGTCGAAGTATGGGGAGCGCCAGGCCTCCAGCACCAAACGGCGCGGCAGAGCCGGCTCTGGATCTGTTTCGGAGCGAGGCAACATCAGCCGTAGCAGATCCAGGAGGGCAGCGATGGCAGGGTTGGCGCGCAGTGGAAGTCCATCCACGAGGTGGGCGGGAATCCCGAACTCCTCCACGGTCTGTTGGATGAAGGGGCGATAGGGTGTGATAGAGCGGGCCAGCAAGGCTACGTCCCCCGGACGCATCCCATCCTCCACAAGACGCGCCTTCAGCCAGCGCAGAGCTGCGCGCACCTCGGCAGCGCGGTCCGGTGCTTCCATCAGTTCGAGGGCACCCTGGGCGTCAACCTGGTGGGCATCGCTGCGGTACAGGTTCGCTTCCAGGTGAGCAAGCATCGGCGCTTGGCCTGACATAGGCTCAGGCAGCGGAGTTGCGCGCACACCGAGCCTTTCCTCCACCAGCCTTCGCGTTCGCTCAAACCGGCGGTGTACCAGGGGGCGTTCGCTCCCGTCCACGGTGCCGGTGAGGGTGAGAATCATGTCGCCTACGCGCTCCGCAAGCACCGCAAGGAAGTCCATTTGCACGGGGGTGAAGTTGTCGAAGCCGTCGATGACCACCAGAGACCAGTCTCTGGCTACGTGGGGAGCGCGTTGGTCGAGCGCCTCGACGGCGAGCCATCCCAGTCCCGCCCCATCGGCCCACTGCCGTTCTTGCAGACGCTCCTGGTACCCAGAGTAGATGCGGGCCAGTTCGCCCAAACGGGGCTCATCGCCCAGAGCAGCCACGGCTTCTGAGAGTTTCTTCGGCCATACCCGCGCAGCCTTCAACTCGCCAATCATCTCTACCAGGATGTGGATAAGACCGGGCCTGTCGATGATCGGCGCGTAGTGGACCAACTGGAGATCGTCCACGACTTGTCGGATCAGCCTGTACAGGACGGGGTCGCTCAGTTCTGTGTAGGCCTCGCCAGCGGCAGTCAGACAGTCGGCGTATAGCCGATCGAAAGTAAGCACCCGCACGCCAATCGCGCCTCCCGCCTCGGCCAAGCGCCTCCGCCAGGCACGCACCTGCAACTGCGAGGGCACCACAACGCGGGGGATGGACTCCAGATCCCGGGCCGCATCGCGGACCAGGTGGAGGACGTACGAGGTCTTTCCAGCGGCGGCCGGAGCGAGGTAGACAGAAACGGGCATGTTTGCCTCTGTGCCAAGTGACAATGACTGCTAGATCGAACCTGTCAACAACCCGCGAGACACAAGGTGAATGCGCGGCTGAGCCGGCCCCGGAACCAAGAAAAGGCGAAGTAGTGAGGCTGGGCTATGCCTCCCTCGTCCATTATAGCACAGCCCTTGCTCTCTGTCAATACTCCGTGCGTGCTTCGATACGGCCTTCGGCCTACTCAGCACGCATCGCGGCGGGGCAGCGCGCGGCCGCAAGACGTGGCCCACACCCTCCCGGAGGTTTGGAACCTCCGGGAGGGTTGAAGTGAGGGTCGAAGTAGCTTACCCCTGCCCTGTGGGTTATAATAAAGGACGGCTATGAAACGACAACCCTGGACCACCACCCTGGAATCAGCGATCAACTCCTGGTCAACCCGGCGAGGGCTCAACCGCCAGATGCTCAAACGAATGCTGGTGGACGCCGTGCTGGTCAACCTCTCCCTGGCCGTGGCCCTCTTCCTCCGCTACCTGCTGGCCTCCTGGGTCCAGACTCACGCCCTCTTCGTGGACCGCCACCTGATGGACAGCTTCTGCGACATCTACCTGAGGTCGGCCTGGCTGCTCACTCTACTCTCCCTGGCCATCTTCTACGTCAGTGGATTCTACACCCGCGGCAGCATGTACATCAGCCGCTACAAGCCGCTGATCATCTTCCAGGCGGTCAGCCTCAGCTACCTGGCCTTCGGCTCCCTGGTCTTCCTGGCCGGCCCGGGCATGGGACTGCCCCGGAGTGTCTTGCCCGTGGGTTGGCTGCTCACTCTGGCCAGCGTGGGTGGGGTCAGGTTTCTCTTCGTTCTGGTGGAAAAAGAGGTCCTGCGGGACCTGGGCGCGACCAGGGCATCCCGGGCGCCAGACCCCCTCAGCGTGCTGGTGGTGGGTGGCGCGGGATACATCGGCTCCGTCCTGGTGCGCAAGCTCCTGGAGCGCGGCTGGCGGGTGCGGGTGCTGGACCGGCTGCTCTACGGCGAGGAATCCCTCTCCGAACTGTACGGACATGAGGGTTTCGAGCTCATCGAGGGGGACTTCCGCAACGTGGAGGCGGTGGTCCGGGCGGTGCAGGGGATGGGCTCCATCATCCATCTGGGAGCGGTGGTGGGGGACCCGGCCTGCGCCCTCAACGGCGAGTTCACTTTCGAGGTCAACCTGGCCGCCACGCGCATGATCGCCGAGGCGGGCAAGGGGTACGGCATCCGGCGGCTCCTGTTCGCCTCCAGTTGCAGCGTCTACGGCGCCAGGGACGAGATCCTGGACGAACGCTCTCTACTGGTTCCCTTGTCGCTCTACGCCAGGACCAAGATCGAATCGGAGAGGTTACTGCTTTCCCTGGCCTCCGAGAGCTTCTCTCCCGTCCTGCTGCGCTTCGCCACTGTCTGCGGCCTCTCCCCCCGACCCCGCTTCGACCTGGTGGTGAACCTCCTGGCGGCACAGGCGGCGCGGGAGCAGAAGATCACCATCTATGGCGGGCAGCAGTGGCGCCCCTTCATCCACGTGGACGACGTAGCCCTGGCCCTGATCCGTTGCCTGGAGACGCCCCTGGAGGTGGTCAGCGGTGAGATCTTCAACGTGGGCTCGGAGAAGGGTAACCTGCGCCTGATCGAGCTAGGGGAGTTGATCCAGAGAGTGGTGCCCGGTGTGGAGGTCTCCGTGCGGGAGACCGCAGAGGATCCCCGCAACTACCGGGTCTCCTTTGCCAAGATGGAGCGCGTGGTGGGCTTTGTGGCCAGCAAGAGCGTGGAGGACGCTGTCCGGGAGATCGTCCATGCGCTGCAATCTGGACAGATCACCGACTACCGCCAGCCGCAATACAGCAACGTCCAGTGGCTCACCGAGAACGGAGAGACAGCGATCACCATGGTCCCCAACATCTACTCCGTGGTCATGAGAACGGCGGAGCAGATCTCGGCCGCGGGTTAGGGTCCTCCTGCTCCGGACGCCGGACCCCCCTTCACGCCCCCTCCTCCATCCTTGGCCAAAACCATCCACCCCAGAGAGACCATCGCAGGGTCACATGCCCTGCCGCGCGGCAGGGCCGAGGAGTGCACAACATGGCGAGAATCGTAGAATGTGTGCCCAACTTCAGCGAGGGCCGGAGCAAAAAGGTCGTGGAGCAGGTCCAGCAGGCCATCGGTTCCGTGCCTGGCGTGCGACTTCTGGACCTGGAGATGGACGCGGATCACAATCGCTGTGTGATCACCTTCGCCGGCAGGCCGGAAGCGGTGGAGGAAGCCGCCTTCAGGGGCATCCAGCGGGCCGCCCAACTCATCGACATGGACCAGCATCGGGGCGGGCATCCCCGCCTGGGGGCAACGGACGTGGTGCCCTTCGTGCCCATCTCCGGCGTGACCATGGAGGAGTGTGTCCACATGGCCCAGCGACTGGGCGAGAGGGTGGGCAGCGAACTGGACATCCCGGTCTACCTCTACGAGAAGGCGGCCACCAGGCCCGAGAGAGTCAATCTGGCCGACGTACGCCGTGGGGAGTATGAGGCCCTCAAGGAGGAGATCGCCACCAAGCCCGAGAGGGAACCCGACTTCGGTCCGCGGCGCGTGGGGAAGGCCGGGGCCACCGTCATCGGGGCCAGGGAACCCCTCATCGCCTACAACGTCTACCTGAACACCGACGACCTGAAAGTGGCCCAGGAGATAGCGCGCGCCGTGCGCCACTCCAGCGGAGGGCTGCGTTTCGTCAAGGCCCTGGGCCTGTTCATCGAAGGGCGGGGCCTGGTGCAGGTCTCCATGAACCTCACCGACTACCGCCGCACCCCCGTCCATCGCGCGGTGGAGGTGATCAGGAGGGAGGCCCAGCGCTACGGGGTCAACGTAGTGAGCAGCGAGGTCGTGGGGCTCATTCCGCGGCAGGCCCTGCTGGACGCGGCGGAGTTCTATCTTCAGATAGAGAACTTCAGCCCGCAGATGGTGCTGGAGAGCCATTTGGAGGAGCCAGAGGCCAGCCCCGAGGCCTTTCTGGACCAGGTGGCGGCAACCGTGCCGACGCCGGGAGGGGGCAGTGTGGCTGCGCTGGCGGGGGCGCTGGCGGCAGCCCTGGCCAGCATGGTCTGCGGTCTCTCCCTGGCCAGAGAGGACGACGAGGACAATTCAGGGGCTCTCCGGCAGGCGCTGGAGAGCGCCGAGAGACTGAGAGGGGAGCTTTGCACGCTCGTCGAGGAGGATGCCAGCGCCTATCGGGCGGTGCTGGAGGCCTATCGCCTGCCCAAAGCCACTCCGGAAGAGAAGAAGGAGCGGTCGGCAGCCACCCAGCAGGGGCTGAAGCAGGCGGCCGCCGTGCCACTCCTGGTGGCCGAGGGGGCGGTGAAAGTCCTGGAGTTACTGCCCTCCCTGCTGGAGAGCGGGCTGCCCAGCGCGGCCAGCGACGTAGGGGTGGCGGCGTACATGGCCCAGGCAGCCCTCCAAGGCGCCGCCCTCAACGTGCGCACCAACCTGCGTTCCCTGCGGGACCAGGCGCTCGTCGTCAGTCTGGAAGGGCAGCTCACCTCCCTGGAGGCCCAGGCAAGGGAGCTGATGGCCACCCTGGAGAAGGACCTGGCCGTCAGGGTATGAGAGCAGGCGGGGAGAAGACTTGGGGCGGAAGTTGATATACCTGACGGTGGGCCTCCTCTGCCTGGTGGCCCTGATCTTCATCGCCTTCGTGGTCACCTATGGTGCCATAGACCGGCGCAGCGCCCTCGACGACAGCGCACCAGCCGACGTGATTCTCGTCCTGGGCTCCGCCGTGTGGCCGAACGAACAGCCCAGCCCCTCGCTGCGCGCCCGTACGGAGCGGGCCATAGAGCTCTACCAGCAAGGGTACGCGCCCCATCTCCTTCTCTCGGGGGGCCTGGGACGGTACCCCCCGGAGGAGGCCGAGGTCATGCGGCGCCTGGCGGTGGAGGCCGGGATACCCCAGCAGGCCCTGATCCTCGATCAGGAGGCCCATTCCACCTGGGAGAGTATGGAAAAGGCCCAGGAGATTCTGGAGCAGGAAGGATGGCGAACCGCCATCATTGTCAGTGACCCCTTCCACATCCAGAGGGCACTGCTGATGGCTAGAGAGGTAGGCATACAGGCCTACGGTTCTCCAGCGCTGGACAGCCCCACCTATACCATTCCCTCCAGGAGGATATTCTATACCTCCCGGGAAGTCCTGGCCTTGTGGTGGTACTTGCTGCAAAGGCTGCTGAGTTGAGCACTGGGAGGTAAGAGAGAGTCATGAGTGCCAAACGGTTCTTCGTCAAGGAAGGCCGGCTGCGCCCTGCCTGGAGGGCCATCTTCTACGTGGTGGCGATGGTGGTGGGCCTGTTTGCCATCCAGATACCCATCGCCCTACTTCTGATTGCCGCCGTCCTGGTGGGCGCCCTGGACGAGAGCAGCCTGATGCACCTGGAATCCTCCCTCCCCTTCCTGGTGCTGAACACGGTGATCAGTCTGACAGTGGTTCTTCCTCTCACCTACGCTTTCCGGCGCTTCCTGGACGGGCAATCCCTGCGCAGCCTGGGCCTCCAAAGGGACCAGGGATGGGTCAGGCACATCGTGGCCGGGCTTCTCCTGGGAACCGTGCTCATGGCACTTATCTTCCTGGCGGAATGGGCCTTGGGCTGGCTGACGGTGGAGGGGTTCTCCTGGCAGGTACAGACCTTCGCTTCCGTGCTGGCGGGGCTGTTCGCCTATCTCCTCATCTCCCTGGCCGTCGCTCTGTATGAGGAACTCGCCTTCCGCGGATACATCTTGCAGAACCTCCGGGCCGACTGGGGCGTCGTCGCGGCGTTGGTCGCCTCCTCCCTCCTCTTCGGAGTGTTTCACGGACTCAACCCCAACGTGACCTGGCTGGCCATCCTCAACATCTTCCTGGCCGGTGTGGTTCTGGCGGCCTGCTATCTGGTCACGCGCAGCCTGTGGCTGGCCATGGCCTTTCACTTCTCCTGGAACTTCGTGCAGGGCCCCATCCTCTCCTTTCCCCTCAGCGGGCTGGATACGACAGGCCTCCTGGTCACCAGCATCGAAGGAAACACCCTGCTGACCGGGGGAGCCTTCGGACCGGAAGGAGGACTGCTGGGCACGGCGGCTCTCTGCCTGGGCCTGGTGGTGTTGCTGGTCTGGCGGCGGGCCAGGCGTAGAGAGGTCTGATGTCCGGAGCGCTGACGCTTGTCCTCCTGGCTACCACCGTCGCCTTCAGTTATGGCCATTCCGCCCTTCCGTGAGAGTTCGTCGCCAGCACCGCTCACCCGCCCTCCGTGGGCAACCTGTACTCCAGAGGCACATCGCGTAGGGCAAACTTGAAGTGCGCCCTACGGGTTTCCAGAGTTCCATCCCTTCTTAGCACGCGGAAGGCGCGTAGGCTGCTGGCCGCCGGGCGTATCCCTCGTTGTGAGTTCCTGCTGATGGTCAAGCCATGTGACCCTCCCGGAGGTTCAGAACCTCCGGGAGGGTGTCAACCGTAGCGTGCAGAGTTACGCAGGTTGAACGGCCACCAAGCACAGTCCCTGGTGTGCCCGGCCACAAGAGACGCAAAGCCGCCTCTCCTGCCTCGACCACGCACGGCTCAACCGTCCGTCCTTTGCCTCGATTGCACACCCAGAACTGGGCTTGCACGTCACGGGGATTGGTGCTATAATCGTGTGGCGCGCAAGGTGCGCTGAAGCTGGTTCCTGACAGGTATTGGGAGAGGTTGTCGTGCTGGGTTCGCAGGACATGGTCTTCACCCTCTACGGGGACTACATACGGTACCGGGGCGGTGAGATCTGGACCGGCAGCCTGATCGAACTGCTCAAGCATCTGGGGATGTCCGAACAGGCGGTGCGCTCCGTGCTCTCCCGGATGTGGAAGAAGGGCTGGCTGAAGAGGCGCAGAGTAGGGAGAAGAAGCTACTACTCCCTCACCAAGAAAAGCGTAGAGCTGCTTGCTGTCGGTGCACAGCGCATCTTCGAACCGGAGGACGAAGAATGGTCTGGCGACTGGTACGTCGTCGCCTACAACATCCCCGAGTCGAAGCGGCAGCAAAGGAACAAGCTGAGAAGGCAGCTCACCTGGATGGGGTGCGGGGCCTTCAACACGGCCATCTGGATCTCTCCCTGGGATGTGACGCAGAGCGTGTCGGAAGTCAGTCGCCGCCTGGGTATCGACGAATTCGTCCAGGTCTTTCGATCGCAGCACCTGGGCTTTGCCGAGGACAAGGTGCTGGTCGCTCGATGCTGGGACCTGAAGCTCATCAACAGCCAGTACGACGCCTTCGTCGACAGATACGAGCCGATGCTTGCTCGAGACAAGGCCAGGTTCGCAGAATGGAATGAAGTGGATCCTGCGGAGTGTTTCGGCACACGGTTCATGCTGCTCCACGAATATCGTGAGTTTCCCTTTGTGGACCCTCGCCTGCCCCCAGAGTTGCTGCCCTCCGATTGGCTGAGCCTCCGGGCAGCCCAGTTGTTCAAGGAGTACTACGCCCTTCTCACCGCCAAAGCGAACCAGCTCGTGGACTCGGTCTTCCAAGCAGCCCCGGACTAATTCTCCCAGAGTGCTTGACTTCGAGAATAATATGTGCTATAATCGATATGTGGCGCTCACAGGACGGCATAATATCCGAGTGACATATATTCCTCAGGCTTTGTGGTGCGAACATGGACCACCGTTCTTTGACCTCGATGCGCGCCAGCCGCGGCTCCCCGTCCGGCTGGGGCCAAGATTATCGGTTGAAGGAGGTTCACAAACACAATGATCGAGATGTTTCAGGAATGGTACGAGAACAGGCATGAGTATGCCAAGTATTGGAAGGAAAAGACCGGCGGCAAGGTGCTGGGATACTTCTGCACCTATGTGCCTGAGGAGATCTGCTACGCCGCGGGCGTCCTGCCGGTGCGTATCCTGGGCAGCCATGAGTCGCAGGATGTGACAGAGCCCCACATCTTCGCCATGTACTGTCCCTTCTGCCGGGACTGCCTGGCACAGGGGCTGGAGGGAAAGTTCGACTATCTGGACGGCATCATGATCGCCCAGTCCTGCCTGCACGTGCGCCAGGCCTACACCAGTTGGGAGCTGCACGTGCCCACGGACTGGAGCTACTACCTCCCCATGCCTCACGCCGTACAAAGCCCGAGGGCTTTGCCCTATCTGGTGGAAGAACTCAAGAAGTTCAAGACGGCTCTCGAGGACTGGACCGGCAAGAAGATCACCGATGATGACCTGAGGCGAGGCATCGAGATCCTCAACCGAGATCGCCAACTGATGAAGCAGGTGTACGATCTGCGCAAACGCGAGGAACCTCCTCTCAGCGGCCTGGAGTCCATGTACATGGTTGTCGCCAGTCAGATTACCGACAAGGAGGAGCATGCCCGCATCGTGGAGGATAGCCTCAAGGAGCTGGAGAACCGTACACTGGGCCGCCCCATCGGACAACGCCTCATGATCCTGGGCAGCGAGGACGACGACCATGAGTTCATCGAAATGGTCGAGTCCTGTGGCTCCACCTTCGTCATCGATGACCACTGCACAGGCACCAGGTACTTCTGGGACGAGGTGTCCCTGGACGGAGGAGATCCCCTGACCGCCATCGCCACCAGATATGTCAACAGGGTGCCCTGCCCCACCAAGGATTGGCCAGTCCGCACTCGCACACCCCACATTCTGAGCCTGGCCAAGGAGTGGGATGCCAGCGGAGCGGTGATCCTCCAGCAGAAGTTCTGTGATCCTCATGAAATCGACATCCCTGCTATCAAGAGAGCTCTGGAGGATCAGGGGCTCACGACCCTCTTCCTCGAGCTTGACGTCACCGTGCCCATAGGACAGTTCAAGACTCGAGTCGAGGCCTTCCTCGAGATCCTGCAAGAGGAGGACCTGTTCTAGGCGAGCAAGTCTGCGAGACAACCAGTTCCAGCGTGCTATCGCGCATATTGAGGAGGTAAATCGACAAATGGCCAAATACAAGACAGCAGCTCTGAAGTCCTGGGAAAGGGCCAAGGAGATAAGAGCCGACTACTACAGAAACTACGAAGCAGCCCACGAGAAGGGCGGCCTCCGCTGGGCAGGCGGGGCCTGGACCTTCGACGCCGTACCCGCGGGACTCGGCGACGACGTCTATCCCATCACCAGCGAGCCATACGGGGCCACCATCGCCTTCCAGAAGGATTTCTCGGATCGTTGCCTGGAAGCCGCAGAGAGAGCCGGTTACGCCCGCGACCTCTGCGCCTACATGCGCAACTACTGGGGCTCCATCATCCTCAACGAGTACGGCTGGGCCGAGCCGGGTGAGGAGCGCAAGCCGTTCCCGAAGCCCGACTTCGTCTGGCAAGACCACATCTGCTGCAGCCACGCCAAGTGGTACCAGGTGGTCAGCGATCTCGAGGGCGGCATCCCAGAGTACTGCGTGGACGTGGCTATAGGACCCTACGAGAAAACGACCGAGCACGGCGTGGACTACGTGGTCGGCCAACTGCACGATGGTATCGAGTGGCTGGAGAAGACCACCGGGAGGAAGTACGACGACGAGAAGCTCATCCAGGCCGTCTACAACACCTGCCGTGCCGAATCCACCTGGGCCGAGATCTGCGCCCTGAACAAGGCTATACCGGCTCCCCTCGAGGAGAAGACCATGTACTCCCTTTACGTGCTGGGGACGCTGCAGAAGAGCTCGAAAGACGTGGCAGACTTCTACGAGGAGCTGAAGGCCGAGGTGCAGGATAGGGTCGACAATAAGATCGCAGCCGTGGAGAACGAGCACTCCCGGGTGATGACCGACACGCAACCGCCCTGGGGGTTTCTGCGCGTTTTCCGTTACATGGCCAACAAGTATGGCTGTGTGTCCGTCGGTTCCCTCTACACCTTCGCCCTCATCGGCAACTGGGTGTGGGACGAGAAAGGCAATTTCGTTCCCAGGCCGACCCCCCAGTCGTTGGGCGTAGAGATCAAAGATCGCGACCAGGCGCTGCGCGTCCTGGTGGAATGGGAACTGAGCAAGCCCGAGTGGCAGCATTTCTACCATCCGAAGTACAAGAGCGACATGATGATTCAGATCGCCAAGGATTGGAGTCTGGATGGAGTGATGCTGCACTACAACCGAGGCTGCGAGGGCCTGAGCCTGGGAATCGCTGAGAACAGGCTGGCTATCCTGGAGGCCGGCTTCCCGGTGATGGTCTTCGAGGGCAACATGGGCGACGAGAGGGAGTTCGACGAGGCCAGAACCGTGGCTCGCATCGACTCCTTCATGGAGAGCCTGGGTGTCCCCAAATTGGAGTAAGACGGAATAGGGAGGATAGGCGCTGCCAATCCTCCCTACTTCCACTAGATACGAGGAGGTTGTGATAATGATCACCACAGGCATAGACGTGGGTGCCAAGAACGTGAAAGTCGTGATCCAGAGAGACGGCAAGGTCCTGGGGAAAGGTAGCGTCATGGCTGGACTGGACATGGGCGCAGCCATCACGGAAGCCCTCGATGCCGCCTTGAAGGATGCCGGTATTGCCCGCGACAAGGTACAGAAGCTCTACGCGACCGGAGCTGGCAGAAAGGACGTCAAGGACGCCGACGATTCGTATACCGAGGTAGGAGCAGACGCGGCAGGCGTCGCCTCTCTCTTCCCCGAAGCCAGAACGGTGATAGACGTGGGCGCCGAGGAGGGGCGAGCCATCAGGGTGGATGACCGAGGAAAGGTCGTGGACTTCGCCATCAACGAGCGGTGTGCGGCAGGGGCAGGGGCCTTCACCGAGGCCATGGCCAGGGCCCTGGAGGTGCCGCTGGAGGAGCTGGGCAAGCTCTCCCTGACCTCCACCAAGGCCGTGCCCATGAACGCACAGTGCGCCGTGTTCGGCGAGTCGGAAGTCGTCTCTCTGATTCACCAGAAGACGGAGAAGAGGGACATAGCTCGGGCCGTTCACGACGCCATGGCTACGCGAATCACGTCCATGGCGCGCCGCGTGGGCGTCGCGCCACAGGTGGCTCTCATCGGGGGCGTGGCCAAGAACGTAGGCTTCGTCGACTCCCTGCAGCGTGATCTCGAGATGAAGGTCTTGATCCCGGACGATCCCGAGTTTGTCAGCGCCCTGGGAGCCGCCCTGCTGGCAGCGGGCATCGCCAAGTGAGAGAGCCAAGGCTCTCCAGGCCTGAACAAACCAAGGAGGACATGAATGGCTGAGGATACAACCAACAAGGAATACTGGCGTTGGACGGAGTCCAACTGGCACGATCCCGACATCGATTGGAAAGAGGGAGAGATCATCAGCGCTGGGGTTGACGTGGGATCGGTCAGCTCCCAAGCCGTGATCATGGTGGACGGCAAGCTGTACGCCTACAGCAACATGAGGACAGGCTCTGATAGCCCCATGAGCGCCCAGAACGCCATGGATTGGGCCCTGGAAGGCACCGGCATGACGCAGGACGACGTCCACTACGTGGTCGGCACCGGGTACGGAAGGGTCAACGTATCCTTCTCCCAGCGTGCCATCACCGAGATCGCCTGCCATGCCAGGGGCGCCAACTTCATGTACGGCCCCACCATCAAGACAGTGCTGGACATGGGAGGGCAGGACTGCAAGGCCATCCGCGTCGATGAGAAGGGCAAAGTGGTGGCCTTCCTCATGAACGACAAGTGTGCTGCCGGCACCGGCCGGGGTATGGAGGTCTTCGCGGACCTGCTGGGCGTGCACATCACCAAGGTGGGCGAGATGTCTCTTCAAGTTGAGGAAGAGCCGCCCACGGTCAGCAGCACCTGCGTGGTTTTCGCCAAGTCGGAGGCTTCCGGCTTGTTGCGCGAAGGTTGGCCCAAGGAGAAGGTACTGGCCGCCTACTGCCTGGCCATGGCCCATCGGGTGGTGGACCTCTTGCAGCGCCTGGGCGTGGAGGAGGACTTCGCCATCACCGGCGGGATCGCCAAGAACATCGGTGTGGTGAGCAGGATCGAGAGAGAGCTGGGCATCAAGGCCCTCAAGCCCACCCTCGACACCCAGATCGCAGGCGCGCTAGGCGGGGCGTTGTTTGCCAGGGCCCTGATGCAGAAGGAGCGCAAGGGCTAGCAGTCGTGCCGGGGGAGAACGCATGAGTCCTCTCCTCACTTGACTCGCGGCCAGGTTCGCCAGCCCGGCTCCTCTTTTCCGGGTGGTCTCCCTGAGCCGCCGTTGGCCGGTTGAGCGGTACGCGTGTCCCCTCCGGGGACGCGACCAGGCCAGGCATTCATCCAACTTCAACGGAGGCTGACACGTGAAAGCCAACTACGGCTACAAAGATGGTTCGGGTGAGTTCTTCATCAGCGTGGACACGGATAAGTGCAACGCCTGTGGAGCATGCGTCGAGGCCTGTCCCTACGGTGTTTTCGAGGTGGTGGAGGACCCGGTAGACCCCCTCTCCGATGAACAGGTGGCGGTGGTCACCGAGGCCGAACGCAAGAAGATCAAGTACACCTGCGGTCCATGCAAGCCCGTGACCGACAGGCCGCCCCTACCTTGCATGGCAGCATGCCCAGAGGACGCCATCACGCACTCGTGGTAGGCGTGGCGCCCTTGAGCCACAAGTTGATGACCACAGGTAGTGTATCCTCCTGCGAGGAGCACATGCCCCGTGACAGCTTTGCCAGCCGAACGTGCGTCGCCCGTCATCCGTTCGGCTGTTGTTTTACCTTAGAAGGAACCTGCACCATAGGAGGCTGTATATGGGCGAGGTAACTCTCACCATTGACGAGACCAAGGTCACTGTACCTTCGGGCACCACCATCCTGGAAGCTGCCTCCAGCGCCGACATCTACGTGCCCACGCTGTGCTACCACCCCAGTCTGCCCACATCGAAGGGTCTAGAACCCAGCGACCTCGTGTATCGCGGTGACAGCAAGGTTACTACGGACAACCACGACCCGTACGAGGGATGCCGGCTGTGCATCGTGAAGGTGGAAGGGACGGAGGAGTTGCAGACCGCCTGCAACACCCCGGTGACGGGGGGGATGACCGTCCACACCCACAGCCCTGAGATCCAGAAGCAACGCCGCAAGAACCTCTTCCCCTACCTGGAGCATCACCCCCACTCCTGCCTGACCTGCGCCCAGAAGCAAGGCTGCAGTCGCAGCCAGTGCTCCGCCAACGTTCCGGAAGAGGAGCGCTGCTGTCCCAAGCTGGGCGTTTGCGAACTGGAGAAGATCGTTGACTACATCGGCCTTCCGGAAGGGTTGCCCAAGTACACCCCGAGGAACATCCCGGTGCTGGACGCGGAACCCTTGTTCAACAGAGACTACAACCTCTGCATAGGCTGTACCCGCTGCGTACGCGCCTGCCAGGAGCTGCGCGGCATCAAGGCCATCGGCTTCGCCAACGCGGACGGAGAGGTCGTCGTGGGCTGCGTAGACGGACCTACGCTCGCTGAGTCCGCCTGCAAGTTCTGCACGGCCTGTGTCGAGGTGTGCCCCACCGGGGCTCTCACCGACAAGATCGAGATCACCTCTGCCAACAAGGAGGAAGCCCTGGTGCCCTGCGTGGCAGCTTGCCCGGCAGGGGTGGACGTCCCCAGATACATAAGGCTCATCGCCGACGGCAAGTACGCAGAGGCCGAGGCTGTCATCCGCGAGAAGGTCCCTTTCCCGGCCGTCCTGGGGCGCGTCTGTTTCCACCCCTGTGAGGAAGCCTGCCGGCGCGGCGAACTCAACGAACCCATGGCCATCTGCGACCTGAAGCGATTCGCCGCAGATCAGCACACCGACCTCTGGAGGAGCCGCCTTCAGGGTGTCCCAGCGACAGGCAGGAAGGTAGCCATCGTGGGCTCAGGTCCCACCGGGCTCACCGCTGCCTATTACCTCCACGCCCTGGGCCACCAGGTGACCGTCTTCGAGTCCGAAGCAGAGCCCGGCGGGATGCTCCGTTGGGGGATCCCAGCCTACCGGCTGCCCAGTGATGTGCTCAAAAAGGAGATCGACGAACTTCTCTCCCTGGGGATTGAACTGAAGGTCAACACTTCCGTCGGTGCAGGACCGTCGCTCCAGGATCTGCGTAAAGAGTACGACGCCGTTCTGCTGGCCGTCGGCGCTCAGCGAGCCAGAAGGATCCCCGTGGAGGGGGCGGACCTGGATGGTGTCCTGTGGGGCATGGACTTCCTCAGGGATGCCAGACAGGGCAAGGACATGAAGCTTCCGGAGAGGGTGGTGGTCATCGGCGGAGGTGGGGTGGCCATGGACGTGGCCCTCACCGCGCTGCGGCTGGGGGCAAGAGAGGTTCAAGTGGCCTGCCTGGAGTGTCGCGAGGAGATGCCGGCCAACGAGTGGGAGGTAGAGGAGGCCATAGAAGAAGGAGTGATCCTCCACCCATCGTGGGGTCCGCAGAGCATCGTGAGCGACAATGGCAGGGTCAAGCAGGTCAACCTGGTCTGCTGTACCTCCGTCTTCGACGAGCAGGGGCGCTTCAACCCCTGCTTCGACGATGCCCAGACCACGTCCATAGAAACGGACATGGTCATCCTGGCCATCGGCCAGGCCTCGGACCTGTCCCTGGTGCAGGGCACAGGTGTGGAGGTGCAGCGCGGGCTTGTCCAGGCCGACAAGGAGACGATGAAAACCGGAGTCGAGGGCGTCTTTGCCGGCGGCGAAGTGGTGAGCGGACCGGCGATGGTCATCGACGCCATCAACATGGGGCGGCAGGCGGCCATTTCCATAGATAAGTACCTGGGCGGAGAGGGCGCCATCGCCCAGGCCCTGGCGCCGGCAGAGGAGTTCGATCCCTACCTGGGCCGGCAGGAAGGCTTCGCGGAGCTGGCACGAGTGGGCATGCCAGTGCTGCCCGTCGATCGACGCCACCAGGGATTCGATGAAGTCTACCTGGGCTACGAAGAGCAGATGGCCCGCCAGGAAGCCAGCCGCTGCCTGAGGTGTGACTATCGTCTCCATATCCTGGCCCCCGTCATGCCACCGGAGAAGTGGCTCCCGTTCTCCAGCGAGGCCGTGGAGACCGTGCCCGAACTGGCAGGGGTCTACCAGCTCCTGGATGCCGACAAGGCGGTCCTGGCCATCAAGGGCGTGATCAGCATGCGACAGGCTCTGGAGGGAGACCTGGAGAGCAATGACCAGGCCTGCTTCTTCGTCTTCGAAGAAGACGAGATGTATACCAAGAGAGAGAGCGAGCTGTTGCAGCAGTACCTTCAGCAGCACGGCGAGCTACCTGGCGGTGGTGCGGGCGAACTGGACGATCTCTTCTAGAGGAGACTGCGGAAGAGCCAATCGACAATGCGCCGCTGGACGCATCCTGAGTAGACCGAAGGTCGTATCGAAGGAGTGGTCCAGCGGTGAGGTGCACCAGCGCGGCGTCGTGTGCACATCCAACAACCGTTTCCACCTCCGCGTCGAGGGGCGTTGTGTCTGCACAGCACCGCGCGTATAATGGCTGAGAGACAAGGACACGGCACATCAGGTATGGAGAAGGAGGAAGAACATGGCCAAACTTGCGGCTGAGGATGTAGAGATCAGAGTGATGAGGGAATCCGACCTGGCCCCCGTGACCGAAATAGACTACAAGGTCTTCGCAAAGAGGCGTCCCGAGTACTACCAGCGCAAGATCGCGGAGGTCCTGGATCAGGAGAGCGGCCGTCTCGTAACGTCACTGGTGGCAGAAGTGGGCGGCAAGGTGGCGGGATTTGTCATGGGCAGCGTCTATCTGGGCGAGTTCGGCATCCCCGAGAGCATCGCCTACATTGACACCATCGGCGTGGACCCCGACTTCCAGCGACAGGGCATCGCTGGCTACCTGCTGGACGAGTTCAAGACCACTGTGCAGAAAGCCGGTGCGACGAAGGTTCACACCCTGGTCAACTGGGCCGACATAGACCTGTTGGGCTTCTTCGCCAATCGGGGATTCGGGGCCTCGAACACCCTCAACCTGAAGCTGGACCTGCCGTAACGCGCCGGAGCCCGGTTCTGAGATAGAGGATGGGAGACACAGGAGCGACCGCCGAAGAGCAACTCCTCACGCAGGGGTGGACCCGTCAGTTCAATACAGATGAGCCCCGGCTCAGCGAGGCGGTGGAGATGTACGAGCAGATGGGCCTGGAGGTGCGTCTGGAGCCTGTGGTCATCGACCCCGATTCCGAGGCCTGCCAGATGTGCTACGAACAGGACTGCCACCGCTACCAGACCATCTGGACCAGACCCAGGGAGGGCTCCCGCACGGACGACGATCTCTTCTGAGTCGCACTACTCCGTCTCGCTCAACCTTTGCAGCAGCACTAGCCTCCCGTGGCATCGGACAGATGCCCGGCAGGCTTTTCTGTGTCATGGGTCTCGTCAACGGGTTCGTGGACTCAAGGGGCGGCCATTTCGCCCCTTCTTCAGGGCCGCTCCGCTGGCCAGGGCCCGAAAGAGAGGAGTCTTGGATAGAGGGGCAAGAAGCCGCACCTCAGCGGGGCAAATGCTGGTCATGGCAAAGCTTTGGCCGTGCTGGAACGAAGAATGCGCCACGAGGGGGCAGTCTTCTGGGCGAGGCGCGCGCAACCCTGATTCCTAGTCGGGCAATCACAGGGTGATCAACTCGTACAGTATCCTCTCCCCGTTGTGTTCTCGTTTGACGCGGTCCAAGTACTGATCAACTTCCTTCTCACGCAGATCAGCCTCCTGTTGAGAGAGTACCGAGATGCCCGACGTTCTGTCAAGTCCCAGGGCGCTGAACGAGTTTTCGATACGAATCCCTGCGCCGCGGGTCAGCCACCAACGGTCATGAATCGGGAGCATGCCCGCAGACTCTGTGCCCGCGATCACGACCTCGGTGTTCGGCGGATCCTGGATCGAGATTCGAACACGCCAATGGGTACGATAAGTCTCGCCCCAGGGTTGTGCGATCCGTTCGTTATCCTGATGATGCCTGCTCGTCAGAATCTGGACTTTGCACGCGGGGTTGACTGAACACAGCAGCCGTACAGCCTCCAAATCATCGGGCCCAAAGAACGGGTCACATATCTTGAGGTAGTCGCGCACTTCATTTGCCATCCAGTTGGTAAGGAACTGTATCGCCTCTTCCCGACCACCGGGCTTGACCAGCAGGCTGCTTCTTGCGCTTGGCCCGATGGCATGCCGTCTGGCGCGCTCGCTTTGGTCCGAGGAACGTGTTGCCATTCTTCCGGCCAGTTCCAGCCCCAGCAGAGTGGCCTCGAATAACGGGCGCAAGTATGTCCCGGCCTGGGGGGTTCGAGCAAATCTCTGTGTCAGATTCTCAATCGCCCATGCGAAAATGGGATAGGATTCGCCTAGTGGAGCGGAGGCGGCGATCGGCAAAACGCTGCGCACTTGATCAGGATGGACCGTATCCACCAGTCCGGCATTCAAAGCTCCCAGGAGCATCCACGCCGCCCGGGCACAATCCTGTCGGCTTCCTGACGCCCAATCCAGGCTTGGCATCGATCGGTCTGACACTGCTTTCCTCAAATCCAAGATCCGAATCCGCTGCTTGAGGCTGCTACCTATCTCCGCCCTAGCGGGGTCGTCATCTGCCAGCGAAGCCAGTGAGGCTGCAAGAGCGGGGTCCAACCTATAGGCAGCGTCAACGATTGTGCGCTGAACAGGGCGCAATTCGGGCGCGTTGCTGCCTATGGCAGACTGCATCGCTATCTCGAGACACCGTCTAGATGTCGCAGCATAGCTGTCTACTACCATGGAAGCAAGCTCTCGATATCGCTCTGCCCTGTCAAGACTTGATGGTATCTCCCGTATCATTTCCTCTGCTTCTTCGAGAGCTTCCTTCCGCGCAGCTTGTTGCCGGGGTGGCAGCGACACCGCAACAATAGGCAAGACAAGAGCGCGGTCGGCAATGTTAGGAATCGCGCGGGCCGAGTCGATGAGATCCGTCCAAGGCTGACCCCTCGCTCCTTGTATACGGGCGACCTGGGCTTGTGCGGCAATCTTGTAGCCATCGTGTTTAATGTGCCTATAGTTGGGCAGCTTGCTGTCTATCACGCTGCTTAGACGGCTCGCAATGTCTGATTTCTGCTGTCTTGAGAACCGCTCCCCTCGGCGAGCGACCACGCTGTCCGCGATACATTTGATGAAGTAGTAGACCGTTGTGTCGTGACCGATCAGATCCAGCAACTCACAGATATCCACTATCTCCTCGTATGTTAGGTCTGGAAAACTCTTGCCTGATACCTCTTCATATGGATCAGAGAGGGGCTTCTTGCGAAGAAGAAACGTACAGATTGCAGCATAGGCCCTGTCCCTCTTGCCCCCCGGCAGTTTCGAGATCAGATCAAGTGCTGTAGCCTTGTGAGCACAGTATAGTGCCGGCGCCGCCTTGACCACGGCCTCGTTGCGGTATCTCGCATCCTTGTCACTTATGAGTTGAAGGAGAGGCCTGACGTGTTGACCCACGATATTCGCACACTCAGGGAATCGCTCGTTGAGGTAATTGCGAAGAGCCAACTCCGCCCATAACTCGGCACGCTTGCCACTAGATGGTATCAGACTGATGAGTTCGGCCAGGGAGGTCATGTCCTCGCCAGTCTCGAGACTACTGGGAAGCAGCCCACCGTAGGCTCTTATGGCTAACCGAAGGCAAGCCAAGTAGGTCCAAGCCGCGCGATCGGTTTCCAGAGAAACCTCTTCCCGGAGTTGGCTAGCCAACTCCAAGTGAGTTCGACCCATTTCGAGCGAGGACAACGCTAGTGAATGAGCAATCCTGAAGCCGGTGTCAACCTTGTGCCAGCCCACATCCATAGCCTGCCAAGCATCACTCAACTCATGAAGCAGGTGTGAAGCCAGTCCAGAGTGCTCGCCCGCAGCGTGCTTCATCAGCACGTTGTAGGCAAGACAGCACGCTCTACATCGCTCCCCAGCGTCTTGGATGTCTCCTATGCGATTGATAAGCGGCAACGCTCCTGATAGTAACGGTCCAAGATCCTCGGTCGCCAGGAAAAGTCGCTCAATCACTTTGAGGAGCGCCTCATCCGTCAAGTCTGGGTCAGCAAGCTTGTCAAGTACCGACACGACAAAAGCCAAGTCAATCTTACTCACGGGCATCTCGACAACTGACTGGACTAATTCAAGCAGCGCCAGGTCCCGTCGGGCCTCTGTGTTCAGTGCCATCGCCACATCCAGCGCCGTTTCGGGCATGGCTTTCGCCAGTGCTGTGACAATGCCACGACACGCGTGATAGTGCTCTGCAGTACCGTGCAGCAATCGCTTCACACAGGAGTCTAGATCGTCCCGCGCTAGTGCGTGCAGCCCTTCTTTCATCTCGAGAGTCTTCCCGGGGTCCATGTCGGCAAGTGATGAGGCCAATCGGGCCATGCACCCCGTCTTGACCACAAGATCATCCAGATCAGCGATTTGGAGATAGATGTCAACAAGCCGGTTGCGGGCAGCATCAGAGTCATACTCCATTTCGGCCTGTGCGAGCGACAGTTCTAGCCTCAAGTAGTCTTCGGTGGGTCCAAGGCGTTCAATTGAGCCCTTCTGACTATCGAATCTGCCAACTAGTCTCTTCAACGATGACTCTTCATCAATGAAGGGAAGCGGTGTTGCGATTTCACGAAAGACGCGGGCGTTCGGTGCATACTCTGTGGTCCTGATCGCGAGATCTAGCGCGAAATCAACTATCTGAGCCGCATCCTCTCGTTCCCGATTCTGGATTGCCCATTGGCCCAGCAAGTACAGACGGTCACTTACGCTCTCAAGCTTCTCCGTCCTCGCCATAACCTCGCGAGCTGAGTATTCTCCTAGCAGGAGAGAAGCTGCGGCAGAGAAACGGCGAACCGCGGGGTCCTTTATCCGTGTGCGGATACTGTCGATGGAATCTATGCGTTCGGGCTGCTCTCTGTTGGCAAAAAGCGCTGCGATGGAGAATTTGGCAAAGGCCCAATCGAGCGCATTCTCATCCACACTTGGGTCGCTGCTGGTGGCCTTTTCAATCAAGTCGATCGCAAGGTCGAAGTCACAGCAGATCAGGTCTGACGCTATGTCAACGGCTCGCTCGCCCAAACCAAGTGGATCGATTTGCTCGCACAAATGACGAATCTGGTCTAGCAACTCGGCCTCTAGCGACAATCCCTGTTCATGCTTTTTCCTGCCTATGGCCGCCAGTAGACCAAGACGGTCTTCTCTGAGAACAGCGCTTTGCGCCAAGGCGACAGCAGAATCATAGTCATCCAGAGCCATCCGTGCCTTGATCTCTGACTGCCATACTTCAGCCGCCCCAAGCTCTGTTACTACAGAGCTTTGGAGGCCAAACCGCATGAGATCTCCGTCTCGGTGTAGCCTCAATGCAGCATCCACTCCAAGCTCCGCCTTTTGCTGTACAGGACTGAGCGATTGGCTTATCTCCACGATTCTCGTGAAGTGATCGGGCGAGAGGTATTCAAGAAGATCTTCAAGTCGGCCCGCCTCTTGAAAGTAGGCGGGCAAGTGTGTCATAGATGCCTCACTGTCTGGGACCCTGAGCAAATCGCTAATCAGAAGATCATGGACGTCCTTCTTTCGGTTGCCCAGTTGGCTGCGAGCGAATCTGCGAAAGGTCTCTGACACGAAAGTGATCTGACCGCTTTGAGTGTCGAGGGTCACAAAACCCAAATCTTGAAGAAGGTTCCGGAGCGTTGTGGTTTGGACCTCTAGTATGCGCGCCAAGTCGTCCAGCGTATGTGCTCTGCGGTCATGTGCCAGAATGGCGAGCATTGTGAGCTGTACGTCGTCATCGGCTTTCACCTTGCGCCACTCGATTTCAAAGAGACCCGGAAGCTTCTCTGGCATCTCCTCTACGAGGGTCCGAACATTGATATCAGATTGCACTAGTATGCGTCTCAGGCTGGCCAAGTGGCCAGGGATCCCCTTGCAGGTCTGATGTATTTCCTCGACTAGTTGGGAATCTATGTTAAGATCGTCGAGGTACCTTAGACTCTCATCTGGTGTAAAGCCCGATAGCACAAATGGTTTAACGGACACGCCGCGATGAATCTCGGCTGAGAGGTGAGTAGCATCGCCCGCGAACAGAAAACGAAAGCCTGGAAGACCCAGCGGCAGCATGTCCACTATTAGTCCTCGAATCTGACGGTCCTCCTCAGGAATTTCGTCCAATCCGTCAACCACGAAGTAGAAAAGCTCTCGATTGCAGCGAGCGCGCCTTTCTAATGCTAGAACCCTAGTACGCAGGAAGGCATCATCAGCACCTTCAGCAGATGCAAGCTCCTCTTCAAGCAGTGCCCACTGGAGTTGATTGCACAAATCAAACTGTAAGATCGCCGGATCATACGCCCAACGGCTCGTCGGCTTAGCAAAGAGCGATAGTGCGTGATTAGGATGCCTCCTAGCGAACTGGGCAAGAAGGGTCGTTTTGCCAATTCCCTCTGCTCCCTCAATGACGACCACCTCAGTATCGCCCTCAAAGATTGTCTCGATCGCATCCAAGAAATTGCCACGGGCGATCTGCGGGCTCGTGACTCTGGGAAAACTGTGGCAGACTGTTGTCAAGTCCATAATCACCGCTTCGACCATTCCCTTTCACCTCCCGATATCCCGACTCAGGCCGAGGGATGCCCACAGGCTGTTCTTGCGCGAAAGCTCGAGGTCGTGCTGGAGCAGCGCGAGCAGCAGTGTCACCCGATACGGCTCGTAGTTCGTCTTGCCCGTTGTGTGTGTTTCCGACCCTGGCACGAAGTACATCCGCTGCACCGTCAACAAATCGGCCATCGTGCGTCGTTGTAGACCGCTGCCAATACACAAGCCCAACTCGACTTCGCGAACGACATCGTCTCTCCAGGCAAGCGCGCCAACTGGATGCAGTGGAGGCTCTCTAATGAACCCATCCGGCTCGGGACGGAAGTACCTGATCCGCAGGGACAACAACTCCACGTCCGCATCCCAGATGTCGCTGGTGGACGGGTAGGGGTCGGAGCCACCACTTCCCATAACCTGTACGCCGAAGGGATCGTAGACGTAGTCGGTCTCGATATCCCCTGTGCTGTCCACCAGTTGCCTCACGCTGACCAATCCAGCGTGGCAGTGGTACTGCCTCTGAGTTTGGTGCGCCGTCAAAGTATCCGCCGCGTGGGGATACAGGGCCTCGGTGTCGCTGACGACCGCGGGCAGCGCCGCCGCGGCGTCGACAGGGAGCATCGTCGCGCCGAGCGACCAGCCTTGGGGTGCAGAGTAGGGAATCCAAGTGCTCTGCGGGGGCCTGTCGCCCTGCTGCATTCTTTGCAGCATAGCGCGCAGCGTCACGCTTTCCAATAGGATGATAACACGATGGGTATCTCGTGTCAAGGTGCTTTGGCAAGGCCGGCATAGTATGGCAGCAGGGCATCGGGCGCCACCACGACAAGAATGGTGAGGCGCGCCCTGAGCTTGACGGGGGGTAGGCCAGAGGCCGTATCGAAGCGTGCGCCTGGCAGAATCCAGGGAGGCCGATCCCCGCCCCCCTCGTTTCCACGCAAGGTACCCAAAGACAGCATGCTGACCTGCGTCCTGAGCAGGGTCGAAGGATAGGCCGCAGGCCGTATCGAAGCGTGCGGCTCGTTCAGGAAGGCGCCCGACGTGCAACGCCGCACCCTTCGTGGAGATGGACGGCCCCTCGTGTTGAGGGCTTCAGCCTCGTCGGAGCGGTGAGCCACACGGATTGTTTGCGTTTCAGGCACCCCGGGTATATGATTAGTGGCACCGCGCGGGTTCGCCCAGGCAAGCCCGTTGCTGCAAGTTGGGAGAGTAGCTGCATGCGCGTGCTTTTCATCGTGAAGCAGGTGGACTATGAGCCCCAGGGCATCCTGCATCTGTCAAGTGTGTTGAAGCAAGCCGGCCACGAGGTCAGACTCTGTGTCGTCAATCAGGAGGATCCCGTCGAGGCCGCTGAGCAGTTCCACCCCGGGATCGTGGGCTACAGCGTCACCACCGGCCTACAGAAGTATTACCTGGACCTGAACAAACGGATCAAAGAGCGGTTCGAGGTCTTCTCCATCTTCGGGGGACCGCATCCCACTTTCTTCCCGGAGATGATCGAAGAAGAGGGCGTGGACGGCATTTGTATCGGCGAGGGAGAGGGCGCCATGCTCGATCTGGCGCAGTCGCTGGCGAACGGCTCCCTCAAGCCCGATATGGGCAACTGGTGGTTCAAAGTCAACGGCGAGGTGGTGCGCAACCAGGTGCGGCCGTACATAGACAATCTCGACGAACTGCCCTTCCCGGACCGAGCTCTGGTCTACGAGCAGCATGGGCCGACGAGGAACAGCAAGATCAAGCACTTCTTCAGCGGCAGAGGCTGCCCCTACGAGTGCAGTTACTGTTTCAACCACGCCCTGTTCGAGATCTACAAGGGTCATGGCCAGCGTGTGCGCAAGCGAAGTGTGGACGTAGTTCTGGCCGAGATCAACGACGTGCGAGACAAGTATCCACTGGCCTTCGTCGTCTTTCTCGATGACACCTTCACCATCCGCAAGGAGTGGATGGCGGAGTTTGCCGAAAAGTACCCTCAGCGCGTCGGTTTGCCCTTCTTCTGCAACGCTAGGGCCAATCTGGTCACGGAAGAACTCGCTGCACAGCTGCGCCGAGCCGGTTGCATCAGTGTGGGCATGGGTATCGAAGCGGGGAACGACCGCCTTCGCAATATGGTGCTGCGGCGTAACATGACCAAAGAACAGATCATCGGGGCCTGCCAGATGTTGAGCGCGGCGGGCATCAACGTGATGAGTACTAACATGGTGGGCCTGCCCACGGGCGGTCTCGAGGATGACCTGGAGACCCTGCAGCTCAACGTCAAGTGCCGGCCAGCCTTCGCCAACGCCTTTATCTTTCAGCCCTATCCCCGCACCCAGCTGGGCGAGCTGGCCCGCCGCGAGGGGCTGGTGGAGGGCACCTTCGACGACATCTCCGTCTCCGCGTGGGACACCTCGGTGCTCCGCTTCCCGCCGCATGAGAAGCGTCAAATCGAGAACCTTCAGAGGCTCTTCGCCATTACGGTGGAGTGGCCCTGGCTGTTGCCTCTGGTGCGTCGCTTGCTGAGGTGGCCCAAGAACCGGGTCTTCTGGTTCGTGCATAAGTTGTTCAAGGGGTATACCATTGCCAGAAGGATCCATCCGGTACGTCTTTCCCCCAGGGAGTACCTGGAGGCCGTGCGGCACTTTATGAAGCTGGACTGATTGGCCAAGGTCCCAGACGTCGCCTCGTCGCAAGGGAGGCGGCGTCCCCAGACCAGGCTGTGGACTGCGGGCGCGCATCAGCTCCGGAAGGGGCCGGTACGGGCGGATACTGACACAAGTTGAAGGGAGTGGGTGATGCAGGACAACCGGAAGGACGTGGCGGTCTTCATAGACTTCGAGAACATCTATATCTCGGTGCATAACAACTACGACGCTGACCCCAACTTCGAGTATGTGATGGACAAGTGCGCCGAGTACGGACGTATCACCAGCTCCAAGGCCTACGCTGACTGGTACCGGTACCCCAGAGTTACCAGCGCCCTCTACGCCCACGGCATCGAGCCGATGTACGTGCCCACCTACTACTACGAGCGGGACAAGTCCCATAGCGTCAGTACCATCAAGAACAGCGTGGACATCCACCTCTGCATTGATGCCATCAAGACCCTGTACGGCTACCCCAACATCGGTTGCTACATCCTGGTGACAGGCGATAGGGATTTTATCCCGGTGGTGAACACCATCCGTCAGTATGGCAAGTGGGTGGTGGTCATCGGCGTCGGAGGGGCCGCCTCCTCTCATCTAGCCCAGAGTGCAGACGAGTTCGTCCTGTACGAGCACCTGATGGACCTGGAGGAGAAGCAGGAGAAGGCGCCACCAGACATCTACGACGCGCTGGTACAGGCCATCGATCTGGCGAGGCAGAGGGACAACATCTCCACCATGGCTACCCTCAAACTGCTGATGGTGGAGATCCTGGGTGGCTTCGACGAGAAGGAGCATCGGGATTCGAAGGGGAAACCCTTCACCAAGTTCAAAGACTTCGTCAGGGAGGCGGAGCGGCGCGGACTGGTGCAGATCTTCACCAGCGGCACCGTACACGAGGTGTTCCTGCCCAAAGAGGATCCCTACGCCCTGAGCCAGTTCGTGTCGGAGCCCGTCTCCGAAGAGGAGGGAACCGAAGGCGGCATCACCGCCAGGGAGTGGCGCATCTTTCGCGACATGATGGGCCAGTTCGATCAGCCTGTGCGGTTCGTACAGATCTTCAACGCCCTGCGTGGCTTGCGGAATGCCGAGGTCATCGACTTATCCAACGCCGAGATCAGAGACATGATCAAGACGGCCATCCACGAGGCCCTTCTCACCCGCACCACGAGAGGGGCACACGGATTCTACAAGCTTGACCCTGGCTGCCCGCTGCCCTCGGGCGGATAGGGCGGGTCACGCAGAAGAAGCGGCATAGCACACACGTCGTCAGGTACGAACCTCTCGCCAGTACGGGGTAGCTCGAACAGTCGTCGACAGGGGGAGGCACCGGGCACGTGAAAGCCCCAAAGTCCGTGGATACGGTCAGACGATTCATCCACTGGCAGTACGCCGTGCTCATCGCCAGGTCGGCTGGCTTCGAGGGGAACTACGGCTTCGTGGTCTCTCGCTACAAGAAGCTGGAGTCAGGCGAAATGACCTGGTCGTCCTCCGTCCGCGATTACGAGAAGGACGTGGACAAGGGCAGGGTCTGCGTCTACTGCGATTCCACCACCCGCCTTAGTACGGACCATGTCGTCCCCATCTCAAGAGCGGGAGTGGACCCCAGGATCGCCGCCCTGCTCGATTCATCCGACAACTGTGTCCGCGCCTGCAAGAGCTGCAACTCCAGTAAGAGCGATAGAGATGTGTTCGAGTGGTACGGACCGGAGCGCGTAGACGAAATCCCCAAACTAGTCCTCTCGAAGTTCCTCAAGCTCGCCTACCGCCTTCACGAGACCCAGGGCACCCTGGACTTGAAGGATCCCAATATGGATGGGACCTTGGACATCTATGACCTGGGCGTGGTCATCACTCACTTGATCTCCAAGATCTCCACCGAGGCCAAAAAGAGGCCAGCAGGCCGGGCGCCTCCGTAGAGCGCTTGCGCCGCCATGCGGTCTGTGTCCCAGAGTTGGCAATGATGCTTCTCACACTGCTTCTGTCTGCTGCAACAGGCTACCTCCTGGGGTCTTTCCCCTGCGGAGTGGTCGTGGTCCGCTTCTGGAAGGGTGAAGACCTGCGGAAGATGGGCACTGGGCACACCGGGGGCAGGAACGTGCGACGAGTGGCCGGGCTGGCGCCCGCCATTCTCGCCGTTCTAGGCGATGCGGCCAAGGCCCTTCTGGCGGTCAAACTGGCGGAGCTTTTCGGCCCGGCTCCCTGGGCGGTTCCGGTGGCGGCCACCGCGGCCGTGGCCGGTCACTGTTGGCCCCTCTACACGCGGTTCCAGGGAGGTATGGGCCTGGGATGTGCCTCCTTCATCCTTCTCTACCTGAGCCCTCTCTCGTTTTTCCTTCTGGTGCCCGCCTTCCTGGTCTGGTATATTCTCTTCCGCCAGCAGTATCGAGCCGCGGCAGTGACCGCGCTCACAGCGCCCGTGTCCCTCTGGCTGACTGGGAACTCACTGCCGGCGATCGCGGCGGGGATAGGCATGGGGGTTGTTATTGCCGTGCGGCACATCCCCAACCTGAAGTCAACCAGACCTCGGAGGTCTCCAAGACCTCCGAGGTCTACTCGAGAGCCTGACCAATGAACTGCCGTACACCGTGCAGACGTACTACTCCAAGTCCCCCAGCTCGTACATGATGGCTGTGGCGGCGACCAACCCGGCGGTCTCGGCGCGCCAACGGGTGCGCCAGCGCGACGTCGGTTTCGGCCCGCGCACGCCAGACGGGGTCAGAGCCTGAGATACGTTTATGAGCCTGGCAGCAACGACCAGGAAGTTGGGCATCACTTTCTACGAGTATGGCCACGACCGCATTTCCAAGATCAACCAGATTCCGTCGTTGGCAAGCCTGATCGAAGCACGCGCAGGTGAACTCGCACTGGGCGCTTCGTGGTCCGGTACCCGACTTACCAGTTATGAAGAAAATACCCGGCAGTCCTGAAATGTATCCATGCACCAACGATAAGGAGGAGCCAAAATGAACACCAAAGCACGCATAGTCCTGATTCTCGCCCTGGCGCTGCTCGGAGGGACGGCGCTGGTGGCAATGACCCAGGCTGCGCCCGGGAATGCACCCCTGTCCCAGGGCGGGGCGCCGACGGTGGTCGCCTACCAGGGGGAGGTGCGCGTGAGCGACGTTCCCTACACCGGCGACGGCTACTTCAAGTTCGCCGTCGTCAACGCCGCCGGCAACACCACCTACTGGTCGAACTATGGCACCACTACCGGGGGCAGCGAACCGACCGCCGCAGTGCAGTTGGCCGTGAGCGAGGGCCTGTTCAGCGTCCTGCTGGGAGATACCGACCTGGGCGGGATGCAAGAGCTGACGGCGGGCGTTTTCAGCCAGCCCGACCGCTACCTGCGCGTCTGGTTCAGCACGAGCGGCGGCTTCTTCGACCAGTTGGCGCCGGACACGCGCATCGCCGCTGTGCCCTACGCGCTGCAAGCCCAGGAGGCGGCGGACTACCAGAACGTGGTCATCGTCGCCCAAAGCGGCGGCGACTTTACCAGCGTGCAGGCGGCGATAGACAGCATCACCGACGCCGCAGCCGACAACCCCTACCTGGTGTGGGTGGCGCCGGGGGTGTATGAGGAGCAGGTGACGATGAAGCCCTACGTCCACCTGCAGGGAGCCGGGCAGGAGGCCACCGTCATCTCCAGCACGGCCAGCAGCGGAGCCTTCCCCCCGCAGGCCACGCTGTTACTGGCCAGCGATACCAGCCTGCGCGACCTGACGGTGGGCAACAGCGGCACGGGCGATTACAACGCGGCCCTGCTGGCGACAGCGGGCATGACGCGCACGCTGGTGGCGGACGTGATGGCGCGGGCGCGGGGGAACGGCGTGTTCAACTATGCCACCGTACTGATCGGCAGCGGTGTGGGCGTCATTCTGCAGCAGGTCACCGCGCTGGCCGAGAACGGCAGCAGCGACAACTACGGCCTGGTCAACTACAGCGGTGCGGCGGCGACGTTGCGCGGCGGCGCCTTCACTGGACGTGGGGGGGCAAACGCCTGTGGCATCCAGAACGCTGATAGCGATACGACGCTGGACGCCGAAAGCGTCACCGCGCTGGCCGAGAACGGCAGCAGCAGCAACCACGGCCTGTTCAACGTCAACAGTGCGGAGGCGACGGTGCGCGGCGGCTCCTTCACCGCGCTGGGCGAGAACGGCAGCAGCAACAACTACGGCCTGTACAACTACGACGCTGCGGAGGCGACGCTGCGCGGCGGCTCCTTCACCGCGCGCGGGGGGCCAGACGCCTATGGCATCTACAACGAGGGCCCTGACACGAC
>Ga0307380_10000111_pt1 | contig 133729 bp, 128 predicted proteins | sample UN3MG_FD_202239 | JGI IMG/M metagenome (GOLD analysis project Ga0307380, IMG submission 202239) | Soil microbial communities from Risofladan, Vaasa, Finland - UN-3 | ecosystem: Environmental > Terrestrial > Soil > Coastal area > Acid sulfate soil | place: Finland: Risofladan, Vaasa...
AGGTGAGGAACAGCACAAGGTGGACCGAGGCGAGCAGGATGTTGGTCGGTGCCCCTGAGAACGTCATCTGGCAAACGAACAGCGTTATGGCGAGGAGGACCATTTCGACAGGTTCGAGGCCAAGCTCGAGCGGCGTTCCCGTAAGCACGCTGATCGCAAGCACCGCCGGCACCGTGAGGCCGATGGTCGAGAGGGCCGAGCCGAGGCTGAGATTGACCGCCCGCTGCAACTGATCGCGGGCCGCGGCCCGGATCGCCGCGCCCACTTCCGGCGAAAGGATCAGAGCGGCGATCAGAATACCCCCGATCGCGGTGGGCAGGTTCATTTGCCCAATCCCATAATCGAGCAACTTCGCCAGCGGCTTCGACAACAGCACGATGGGCAGCAGCGTCGCGATCAGCAGGATCGCGTGATAGGCCACGGAGCCGGCGCCTTCCCCGTGAGCATGCGGCGGAACCTCCGGAGACCGCTTGATTCGCTTCGGCGCACTTTGGGGTTGGGTGAAGAAGCTACGGTGGCGCGTCGTCTGAATGACGAGAAAGGCCACGTAAAGCAGCGCCGTGAGCAGTCCAAGCACGACTGCCTGTAGCGGCGTGAATGAGTGGTCCGTGGTCGATTGCGTGAACGCGGGAATGACCAGAGCGATGATGGCAAGCGGGGAGATCACCGCGAGAAAGGCGATCGCGCCCTGCAAATTGTATTCCTGCTGAACGTGGCGCCACGCGCCGATGGCGAGCGTCAGCCCCACCATGCCGTTCAACACGATCATCAGAATGGCGAACATGGTCTCGCGCGGGAGCGTCGGATTTGGTTCGCCGCCGAGCATGACCGTAGCCAAAATGGTCACTTCGATGCTGATGACCGAGACGGTGAGGATCAATGTGCCGTAGGGCTCGCCGAGCCGCTCCGCCAGGACGTCGGCATGCCGCACGACGCCAAATGAGCACCAGACCATCACCCCAAACAGCCAGATGAACATGACGGCGAGCCAGGCCGGATTGTCGATCTCGGCCAGCCACACTTTTCCCACTGTGAAGAATATCGCGGTCGTAGCGAAGCCGGCGATGAGCCCCAGCTCGGCCCCGACCGCCCTGGCAAAGCCCCTATTCTTGGCAACCGTCATCCAGCAACTTCCCCTTCGATCTCCAATCGAATCGCCTGCGGAGGCCGCGACATTTTCCCCCTTTGGCGAAACTGAACGTTCCTATAGCGCCGAAAAAACATTGTCGCCCCCGGCTTTCTTGCCAGGGACATTTTGCTGCGCTAAGCCTGACTTTGGGCGTTAACGAGACCCCACCGCCGCTGACCCACGGCGAACCGCCCTTTGCCGTCGGGAGTCAGCGTAAGGCATCAAGCCATGAGCCAACTCCTACAAGCCTATTTGCCCCTCGTCATCTTCATCGCCATCGCCTTCGTCATCTGCGGAGCGCTTCTTGTCGCACCTTTCATCGTCGCGCCCAACAACCCGGACCCGGAGAAGGTCTCCGCCTATGAATGCGGCTTCGACGCCTTTGATGACGCGCGGATGAAATTTGACGTGCGCTTCTACCTGGTGTCGCTCTTGTTCATTATCTTCGACCTAGAGATTGCATTTCTCTTCCCCTGGGCCGTCGCCTTCAAAGATGTGGGCGTTTTCGGTTTCTGGGCGATGATGGTGTTCCTCGCCATCCTTACCGTCGGATTTATCTATGAGTGGCGGAAAGGCGCACTCGAATGGGATTAGGGCCAGAGATCAAGTTCGAGCAGCCCAAGGAGGGCAGTGGCGGAAGCCTGATCACGCCGGTGCAAGGGCGCTTCGGCGAGTTTTCCGACCAACTCGCCGACAAGGGCTTTCTGCTCACCACCGCCGACGATCTCATCAACTGGGCCCGCACCGGCTCGCTGATGTGGATGACCTTCGGGCTCGCTTGCTGCGCGGTGGAGATGATGCAGGCCTCGATGCCCCGCTACGACCTCGAACGCTTCGGCTTCGCGCCTCGAGGCAGCCCGAGACAGTCCGACGTGATGATCGTCGCGGGTACGCTGTGCAACAAGATGGCCCCAGCCTTGCGCAAGGTCTACGACCAGATGCCCGAGCCGCGCTACGTGATCTCCATGGGGTCCTGCGCCAATGGCGGCGGCTATTATCACTATTCCTATTCCGTGGTGCGCGGCTGCGACCGCATCGTGCCCGTCGACATTTACGTGCCTGGCTGTCCGCCCAGCGCCGAGGCGCTCGTCTATGGCGTGCTCCTCCTGCAGAAGAAAATCAGGCGGACCGGCACGATCGAACGCTGAAGCCTCAGCCCAAGTCCTGGACCTTTGAATGGACGAAGCCCTTAACGCGCTAAGCGCTTACCTTACGGATCGCCTTAGCCCCGCGGTGACCTCCTCGCGCGTGGCGCTTGGCGAGCTGAGCGTCGAGGTCGAGCGCGAGCAGATCGTGTCGGTCATGGAGTTCCTCCGCGACGATCCCACCTGCCGCTTCGGCTGTCTGATCGACATTTGCGGCGCCGACTACCCCGAGCGCGAGCGGCGGTTCGACGTGGTCTACCATCTGCTCAGCCCCTGGCTGAACCACCGCATCCGCGTGCGCGTCACCACCGGCGAGGAGACCCCGGTGCCGAGCGTGGTTGGTGTCTTCCCAGGCGCCAATTGGTTCGAGCGCGAGGCCTACGACCTCTACGGCATCCTGTTCACCGGCCATCCCGATCTCAGGCGGCTCCTCACCGATTACGGCTTCGAGGGCCACCCTTTGCGCAAGGACTTCCCGCTGACGGGCTTCGTCGAGCTTCGTTACGACGACGAATTGAAGCGCGTGGTCTATGAGCCGGTGAAGCTGATGCAGGAATATCGCAGCTTCGATTTCCTTAGCCCCTGGGAAGGCATGGATAGCGCCATCCCTGGCGACGAGAAGGCCGGGGAGGCCCCTCACGCCCGCGACAAGGAGGCGAAGCCATGAAGCCCTCCTTGCAAGCGGGTCTGAGGCATCGCTTCTCCTACACCGTGCCTTTGGCCAAGACCGTGCCGCATCTCTATGCCGAGGCGACCGAACTTCAGGCGATGCCCGAGGTCTTCGCCACCGGCTTCATGGTCGGGCTGATGGAGTGGACCTGCGTGCAGCTGCTTGCGCCGCATCTCGATGCGGGCGAGGGCAGCTTGGGGGTCCATATCGACATCTCGCACAAATCCGCGACGCCGCCGGGCATGACCGTCACGGTCGAGGCCGAATGCGTCGAGGTGAGGGGGCCGCGGGCAAAGTTCTCGCTCCGCGCCCATGACGGCATCGACGAGATCGGCGTCGGCTCGCACGAGCGGTTCATCGTCACTTGGGACCGGTTCAATCGTGGCATCGCGACCAAGCGGGCCCGTGTCGCGGCAGAGGCCGACGCATGATGACCGAGACCGACGCCGCCAAGCCGGACACCGAGGACCGCAAATTCACCATCAATTTCGGGCCGCAGCATCCGGCTGCCCACGGCGTCTTGCGCCTCGTGCTCGAACTTGACGGCGAGGTGGTCGAGCGCGTCGATCCGCATATCGGCCTGCTCCATCGCGGCACCGAGAAGCTGATCGAGCACAAGACCTATCTCCAGGCGCTGCCTTATTTCGACCGGCTCGACTATGTGGCGCCGATGAACCAGGAGCATGCCTATTCGCTCGCGGTCGAAAAGTTGGTCGGCGTGACGGTGCCAAAGCGCGCCCAGCTCATCCGCGTGCTCTATTCCGAGATTGGCCGGCTTCTCTCCCACCTCCTCAACGTCACCACCCAGGCGCTGGACGTGGGAGCGCTCACCCCGCCGCTATGGGGCTTCGAAGAGCGTGAAAAGCTGATGGTCTTCTACGAGCGCGCGAGCGGCAGCCGCATGCATGCGGCCTATGTGCGCCCGGGCGGCGTGCACCAGGACCTGCCGCCTGAGCTCGTCGACGACATCTATGCCTTTTGCGACCCCTTTCTCAAAGTCTGCGACGACATCGAGACCCTGCTCACCGGCAATCGCATCTTCCAGCAGCGCAATGTCGATATCGGCGTGGTGAAACTGGAAGACGCCTGGGCCCGTGGCTTCTCCGGCGTCATGGTGCGGGGCTCCGGCGCCGCCTGGGATCTGCGCAAGAGCCAGCCCTATGAGTGCTACGCCGAGTTGGAGTTCGACATCCCCATCGGCAAGAACGGCGACTGCTACGACCGCTATCTCGTGCGCATGGAGGAGATGCGGCAATCAGTGCGCATCATGAAGCAATGTTGCGCGCGTCTCACGACCGAGATCGGGCCGGTGACGGTGGAGAACCACAAGATGGTGCCCCCGCGCCGGGCTGACATGAAAAGCTCGATGGAAGCGCTGATCCACCACTTCAAGCTCTATACCGAGGGCTATCACGTGCCGGCCGGCGAGGTTTACGCGGCGGTCGAAGCCCCCAAGGGCGAGTTCGGCGTCTATCTCGTCGCCGACGGCAGCAACCGGCCCTATCGCTGCAAGATCAGAGCGCCAGGCTTTGCCCATCTCCAGGCCATGGATTTTCTCTGCCGAGGCCATATGTTAGCGGATGTCTCTGCCATTTTGGGTTCGATCGATATCGTGTTCGGAGAGGTCGACCGATGAGCGTCCGCCGCCTTGCCGCCGAGCAGCCGGAGGGTTTCGCCTTCACGCCTGAAAATCTCGATTGGGCGAAGGGTCAGCTCGAGAAATATCCCGAAGGCCGCAAGGCCTCCGCCGTCTTGCCGCTGCTGTGGCGGGCGCAGGAGCAATGCGGCGGCTGGCTGCCCGAGCCGGCGCTGCGCTATGTCGCCGACTTCCTCGCCATGGCCTATATCCGCGTCTATGAAATCGCGACCTTCTACACCATGTTTAATCTCGCCCCGGTCGGCCGCCATTACGTTCAGGTCTGTGGCACCACCCCTTGCTGGCTGCGTGGCGCCAATGACATCAAAGCCGCCTGCCGCGAACTGATCGGCGAGCCTGGTCAAATCACCGAGGACGGGTTGTTTTCCTGGACCGAAGTCGAGTGCCTCGGCGCTTGCGTCAATGCGCCGGTGGTCCAAATCAACAAGGACTATTACGAGGATTTGACGCCTGAGAGCCTGGAGCGAATCCTGGCCGATCTGCGCCAAGGCCGCGAGGTGAAGCCCGGCCCCCAAAATGGGCGGCACTCCTCCGAGCCGTTTGGCGGGTCGACCACTTTGACCGAGCCCTCGCTCTATGAGGACGAGAAGGTTTAGAGGCCCCCCGCGTGCTTAAAGACTCCGACCGCATCTTCAAGAATCTCTACGGCTTCCACGATTGGCGGCTCAAGGCTGCACGCGCCCGCAGCGCCTGGGACGGCACCAAGGCGATGATCGAGCGGGGCCACGAGGCCATCATCGAAGAGGTCAAAACCTCTGGCTTGAGAGGCCGTGGCGGCGCTGGCTTTCCCACCGGTCTCAAATGGTCGTTCATGCCGAAGCAGTCCGACGGCCGCCCGAACTACCTCGTCATCAATGCCGATGAATCCGAACCCGGCACCTGCAAGGACCGGGACATCATGCGCCACGATCCGCACCTCCTGATCGAGGGCGCTCTCCTTGCCGGCTTCGCCATGCGGGCCCGTGCCGCCTATATCTACATCCGCGGCGAGTTCATTCGCGAGCGCGAGGTGCTGCAGGCGGCCATCGACGAGGCCTATGACGCCAAGCTGATCGGCAACAACAACGTCAATGGCTGGGACTTCGAGCTTTATCTGCATCACGGTGCCGGCGCCTATATTTGCGGCGAGGAGACGGCGCTGCTCGAAAGCCTCGAGGGCAAGAAGGGCATGCCCCGGCTGAAGCCGCCATTCCCGGCCAATGTCGGTCTTTATGGCGCGCCCACCACCGTCAACAATGTCGAATCGATCGCGGTGGTCCCGGACATCCTCCGTCGCGGCGCGACCTGGTTCGCCTCGCTCGGCAAACCCAACAACACCGGCACCAAGCTGTTCTGCCTCTCGGGTCACGTGAACAAGCCCTGCAATGTCGAGGAGGAGATGGGCGTACCCTTACGCGAGCTGATCGACCGCCATGCCGGCGGCGTCCGTGGCGGCTGGGACAATCTGCTGGCGGTGATCCCCGGCGGCTCGTCGGTGCCATGCATCCCGGCTAGCGAATGCGACGATCTGCCGATGGATTTCGACAGCTTGAAGGAGCTGAAGAGCGGGCTCGGCACCGCCGCCGTCATCGTCATGGACAAGTCGACCGATATCATCCGCGCCATCGCCAGGCTCTCTTATTTCTACAAGCATGAATCTTGCGGCCAGTGCACGCCCTGCCGCGAGGGCACCGGCTGGATGTGGCGGGTGCTCGAACGCATGGCCAAGGGCCACGCCGACAAGAGCGAGATCGATATGCTGCTCAATGTGAGCTACCAGGTCGAGGGCCACACCATCTGCGCCCTTGGCGACGCCGCGGCATGGCCCGTACAGGGCCTGATCCGCCATTTCCGTCACGTCATCGAGGAGCGTATCGACGCGCAAGCGACGAAGCCGTTGTCGCCCTCGGTGCCGGTGGCGGCGGAGTAGGAGGCCTCGGATGATTTGGCTCTGGGACAACGCCGTGACCTTGGCGACGCTGGTCATGGCCGTGGCTGCGATCGCCGCCCTGATCTATGCCCATTTGCAAATCTCGGAGGGGCGCAAGGCCGAGCAGCAGGCAAATGCCAACGAGCTCTGGCGCGAGACGTTGCGGCTTGCCTTCGACAACCCGAAGCTCTCCGATCCGACCTTGAAGCTCGCCGAATTCAACTACGACAACCGCACCGTCGATGGCAGCGTCGAGCTGTTCCAGAAATACGAGCTGTTCGTCGACACCATCCTCAATGCCAGCGACGAAATCCTCGCCGTGCAGCCGACCAAGGAATGGCGCGCGTCGGTGCGGATTCAACTTCTCCCGCATCTCGACTACTTCCAGTCGCAGCACTTCCGGCAGTCGGGCTACCTTGACCAATATAGCGCCAGGTTTAACGCCTTCTTGGAAGAGGTGCTGCGCGAACCCCTCGATCCTCCAACGCCACCCCAATCGAACGTCGCCCACATCGAGCCGCCGAACGAGAGAGCAGGAAAGCGTGCCCAAGCTCATCATCGATAACCAAGAAATCGACGCCCCGAAGGACATCACGCTGATTCAGGCCTGCGGCCTCGCCGGCGTCGAGATCCCGCGTTTCTGCTATCACGAGCGCCTGTCGATTGCCGGCAATTGCCGCATGTGCCTGGTCGAGGTAGCCGGCATGCCGAAGCCCGTGGCCTCCTGCGCCATGAGTGTCAACGATCTCAGACCTAGCCGCGACGGGACGCCACCGACGATCATCACCAATTCCGAGACGGTGAAGAAGGCACGCGAGGGCGTGCTCGAGTTCCTCCTGATCAATCACCCTCTCGATTGCCCCATCTGCGATCAAGGCGGCGAATGCGATTTGCAGGACCAGACCATGGCCTATGGCTTCGACGCCGGCCGCTTCGCCGACAACAAGCGCGCGGTGGAGGACAAATATCTCGGGCCTTTGATCGAGACCTATATGACCCGCTGCATCCACTGCACCCGCTGCATCCGCTTCATGACCGAGGTCGCGGGCGTGGATGAGCTCGGCGCCATCGGTCGCGGCGAGGACATGGAGATCACCACCTATCTCGAGCACGGCATGATGTCGGAGCTCTCCGGCAATGTGGTCGATCTTTGCCCTGTCGGCGCACTGACCTCGAAGCCCTATGCCTTCGTCGCCCGCCCCTGGGAGCTGACCAAGACCCAGTCGATCGACGTCATGGATGCACTCGGCTCCAACATCCGCGTCGATTCCCGCGGGCGCGAGGTGTTACGCTTCCTGCCGCGGATCAATGAGGCGATCAACGAGGAGTGGATCTCCGACAAGACGCGCCACGCCTGGGACGGGTTGCGGGTGCAGCGCCTGGATAGGCCCTATATCCGCCGCGACGGACGGCTTCAGCCAGCGTCATGGGACGAGGCTCTGGCAGCGGTCGCGGCGAAACTGAAACACCTCGACGGCGCGCGCTTCGCCGCCCTCGCCGGGGACCTCGCCGGCGCCGAGGAGATGTTCGCGCTCAAGCTCTTGGCCGAGCAGCTCGGCTCGCCCAACATCGATTGCCGCCAGGACGGCGCCAAGCTCGATCCGGCACTCGGCCGTGCCACCTATCTCTTCAATGCCACCGTCGAAGGCATCGAGCAGGCCGACGCCATCCTCCTCATCGGCACCAATCCGCGGACCGAGGCGCCGGTGCTCAACGCCCGTATCCTGAAACGCTGGCGCCAAAGCCAAGGGCGCGTCCCAATCGGCCTCATCGGCGACCCGGCCGACCTCACTTACCCTTACGAGCATCTCGGCGCCGGTCCCGAGACCCTGGCCAAGCTCGCAAACGGCTCCCACCCCTTCCTTGAGAAGATCGAGGATGCCGAGCGGCCGCTCGTGATCCTGGGCCAGGCGGCCCTTGCGCGCCCCGATGGCGCCGCCGTGCTGGCGCTCGCGGCCAAGGCGGCGATGGCCATGGGCGCGGTCAAGCCGGACTTGGGCTGGAACGGGTTCAGCGTGCTCCACACCGCCGCCGCCCGCGTCGCCGGTCTCGACCTTGGCCTGGTGCCGGGGAAGGGTGGCAAGGACGTCGAGGCAATCCTGGACGGCGGGCAAAGCGGGGACATCGACGTCGTCTATCTGCTCGGTGCCGACGAGATCGAGACCGAGCGGCTCGGCAGCGCCTTCGTCGTCTACCAGGGCAGTCATGGCGACCGTGGCGCCCATCGCGCCGATGTGATCCTCCCTGGCGCCGCCTATACCGAGAAAGATGCGTTGTTGGTGAATACCGAGGGGCGCCCGCAGATGACCGCCCGCGCCATCTTCCCGCCGGGCGAGGCGCGCGAAGATTGGACCATCCTTCGCGCTTTGTCCGGCGTGCTGGGGAAGCCCTTGCCGTTCGACAATGTGGCCGAGCTCCGCGCCAAGATGTTTGTCGCCTGTCCGCATCTGGCCATGCTCGATCAGATCGTTAGCCCCGACGCTGCGGCCATCGAGACTCTGGCCAAGAGAGGCGGCAAGCCTGGCAAGGAGCGTTTCGGCCAAGCCATTGCCGATTTCTACTTCACCAACCCAATCGCGCGGGCGTCGGAAATCATGGCGAGCTTGAGCGCGCTTCACGCCACGAGTGCCGCGGAGGCGACCGGTACCGATGGCTGAATTCTGGTCCAATTACGGTCTACCGCTCGCGCTCATCATCGGGCAAAGCCTGCTGCTGCTCGTGACGCTGTTGGTGTTTGTGGCCTTTACCCTCTACGCCGACCGCAAGGTGTGGGCGGCGGTGCAGATGCGCCGCGGGCCGAACGTCGTCGGGCCTTGGGGCCTCTGGCAATCCTTCGCCGATTTGCTGAAATTCGTGTTCAAGGAGCCGCTGATCCCGGCCGCCGCCAATAAGGGCGTGTTCCTGCTGGCACCGATCGTCACCGCGGGGCTGGCGTTGTCGGCCTGGGCGGTGATCCCGGTGGCGGATGGCTGGGCCGTCGCCAACATCAATGTCGGCGTCCTCTATATCTTCGCCATCTCGTCGCTCCAGGTCTATGGCGTGATCATGGCCGGCTGGGCCTCGAACTCGAAATACGCCTTCCTCGCCGCGCTTCGCTCCGCGGCGCAAATGGTCTCCTACGAGGTCTCGATCGGCTTCGTCATCATCACCGTGTTGCTCTGCGCCGGCTCGCTCAATCTGAACGACGTGGTCAAGGCCCAAGACAGCGCGCTCGGGCTGTTCGGCTGGTATTGGCTGCCGCTTCTGCCCATGTTCGTGGTGTTCTTCATCTCCGCTTTGGCCGAGACCAACCGGCCGCCTTTCGACCTGTTGGAGGCCGAGTCCGAGCTCGTCGCCGGCTTCATGGTCGAATATTCCTCCACCCCCTACATGCTGTTCATGCTCGGCGAATATGTCGCCATCGTCCTGATGTGCGGCCTTGGCACCGTGCTCTTCCTGGGCGGCTGGCTGCCGCCGGTTCCGCTGCCGCCCTTCACCTGGATTCCAGGTGTGATATGGTTTGTGGGGAAGGTTTGCTTCCTGTTTTTCCTGATCTCCATGGTCAAAGCCATGGTGCCGCGTTATCGCTACGACCAGCTGATGCGGCTCGGCTGGAAGGTCTTCCTGCCGTTGTCCCTAGCTATGGTCGTGATCGTCGCGGTCATTCTTCAGCTTTGGCAGCTAGGCAGTTGATGGGAGAGAGAGCGTGAAGCGCGTCGCCAATGCCGCCAAAGCCCTGTTGCTGACGGAATTTCTGTCGGCGTTTTGGCTTGCGCTCAAATATTTCGTGAAGCCAAAGGCGACCATCAACTACCCCTTCGAAAGAGGGCCGCTGTCGCCTCGATTCAGGGGTGAGCACGCGCTCCGGCGCTATCCCAATGGCGAAGAGCGCTGCATCGCCTGCAAGCTGTGCGAGGCGATCTGCCCGGCCCAGGCCATTACCATCGAAGCCGGCCTCCGCCGCAACGACGGCACGAGGCGCACCACGCGCTACGACATCGACATGGTGAAATGCATCTATTGCGGCTTCTGCCAGGAGGCCTGTCCGGTCGACGCCATCGTCGAGGGACCGAACTTCGAGTTCGCCACCGAGACGCGCGAGGAGCTTTATTACGACAAGGAGCGGCTGCTCGCGAATGGCGACCGCTGGGAGCGCGAGATTGCCAGGAACCTGGCACTCGACGCGCCGTATCGGTGAACCGTCGCTGATGATCGCAAGCGCGCTGTTCTTCTATCTTTTTGCCGGCCTCTGCGTCGCCTCCGCCTTCATGGTCATCTCCGTGAAGAACCCGGTGCATGCGGTGCTGTTCCTCATCCTGGCCTTCTTCAACGCCGCCGGCCTGTTCGTCCTGCTCGGAGCCGAATTCATCGCCATGATCCTGGTCGTGGTCTATGTCGGCGCGGTCATGGTCCTGTTCCTGTTCGTGGTGATGATGCTCGATGTGGACTTCGCCGCGCTCCGAGCCGGATTCCTCAAATATCTGCCGGTCGGCGCCACGGTCGGAATCCTGCTCCTGCTCGAGCTGATCCTCATCGTCGGTTCTTGGGTGACCGTGCCGGACATCGCCGCGCGGGCGCCAGTGCCGCCAGTGACCGAGATCGGCAACACGCGCGCGCTGGGACTGATCCTCTATACAAAATACGTCTATCTGTTCGAGGCTGCCGGTCTCATCCTGCTGGTGGCCATGATCGGCGCCATCGTGCTGACCCTCCACCACAAGCGCGATGTCAAACGCCAGTCGGTCGCCAGGCAAATCGGGCGCACGCGAGAGATGGCCGTCGAGGTGGTCGAGGTCGAGACGGGGAGGGGGCTCTCATGACTTGCTCAGCTACGACCCCCACCCTGACCCTCCCCCTTCTAGGGGGAGGGAATCGAGCTCAGCGGGCGGCGGCAGAAACTCCCTCCCCCTGCAAGGGGGAGGGCCGGGGAGAGGGGCACGCAACCCGGAGAACGCTATGACCGTCGGGCTCTCGCACTACCTCACCGTCGCCGCCATCCTGTTCACGCTTGGCATCTTCGGCATCTTCCTCAACCGGAAGAACGTGATCGTCATCTTGATGAGCGTGGAGCTGATGCTGCTCGCGGTGAATATCAATCTCGTCGCCTTCTCCAGCTTCCACGGCGATCTGGTGGGGCAGGTCTTCGCCCTGATCGTGCTCACCGTCGCCGCGGCCGAGGCCGCGATCGGGCTCGCCATCATCGTCGTCACTTTCCGCAACCGCGGCACGATCGATGTCGCGGAAATCGATCTGTTGAAGGGCTGAGAACGGCCCATGTATCAAGCGATCGTCTTCCTGCCGCTGATTGGGGCCATCTTTGCCGGCTTCTTTGGCCGCCTCGCTGGCGCCCGCGCGAGCGGGGTGATCACCACGAGCCTCGTGCTCGTCACCGCGCTGCTCTCCTGGTTTGCCTTCTATCAGGTTGGGATCGAGGGCCACGACCAGCGCATCGAGCTCCTTCGCTTCATCGATTCCGGCGCGCTGCAAAGCTCCTGGGCCCTCCGCATCGATACGCTGACCGCGGTGATGCTGGTGGTGGTCACCACCGTGTCCGGCCTCGTGCACCTCTATTCCATCGGCTATATGGACGAGGATCCCGGCCAGCCGCGCTTCTTCGCCTATCTCTCGCTGTTCACCTTCGCCATGCTGGCGCTGGTTACGGCCGACAATTTCTTGCAGCTGTTCTTCGGCTGGGAAGGCGTGGGTCTCGCCTCCTATCTCCTGATCGGCTTCTGGTACCACAAGCCCACCGCCAATGCCGCCGCGATCAAGGCCTTCATCGTCAATCGCGTGGGGGATTTCGGCTTCGCGCTCGGCATCTTCGCCATCTTCACGGTGTTCAACACCGTGCAATACGACACGGTGTTCGCCTCCGCGCCCGAGCAGGTCGGCAAGACCATGGACTTTCTGGGCATGCAGGTCGACGTGCTCACCCTGATCTGCCTCCTGCTGTTTCTCGGCGCCATGGGCAAGTCGGCGCAGTTCCTGCTCCACACTTGGCTTCCCGACGCCATGGAGGGCCCGACGCCGGTCTCGGCCCTGATCCATGCCGCGACCATGGTGACGGCCGGCGTGTTCATGGTGGCGCGGCTGTCGCCACTGTTCGAGCTTGCGCCGATCGCGCTCGCCGTAGTCACCTTCATCGGCGCCACCACCGCCTTCTTCGCCGCGACCGTCGGCCTGGTGCAGACCGACATCAAGCGGGTCGTCGCTTATTCGACCTGCTCGCAGCTCGGCTACATGTTCGTGGCCGAGGGCGTCGGCGCCTATGGCGCCGGCATGTTCCATCTGTTCACCCACGCCTTCTTCAAGGCGCTGCTGTTCTTGGGCGCCGGCGCCGTGATCCAGGCGCTGCATCACGAGCAGGACATGCGCCGCATGGGGGCTTTGCGCAAAGTCTTGCCCTTTACCTGGGCCATGATGCTGATCGGGACCCTGTCGCTGACCGGATTCCCGCTCACCTCCGGCTTCGTCTCCAAGGACGCCGTGATCGAGGCCGCCTACGCCGCGAGCTCGCCCATAGGGACCTACGCCTTTGCCCTGACGCTGTTCGCGGCGCTGCTCACCTCATTCTATTCCTGGCGCCTGATGTTCCTGGTGTTCGAGGGCAAGCCCCGCGAGAAGCCAGAGGTGCTCGAGCACGCGCATGAGCCGCCTTGGACCATGGGCTTGCCGCTGGTCATTCTCGCCCTCGGCTCCCTGCTCGCGGGCGCGATCTTCATGCGTTTCTTCATCGGTGTGGACGAGGTCGCCTTCTGGAAGGGCTCGCTCGTCACTCATGGCGGCGAAGCCCACCACGAGGTGCCAATCCTGGTGATGCTCGCCCCGACAGTCGCCATGGCCATCGGTTTCGCCATCGCCTGGTATTTCTACATCTCCAATCCGCTGGTGCCCTTCGGTCTGGCCAAGCGCTTCCGCGGCGCGCACCAATTCCTGCTTCACGCCTGGTATTTCGACGATCTGTACGACTTTCTCTTCGTCCGCCCGGCGAAGCGGGTCGGGCGCTTCCTGTGGAAGACCGGTGACGGCACGGTCATCGACGGCATTGGGCCCGACGGCGTGGCGGCCCGCGTGATCGACATCACCAATCGCGTCGTGCAGCTGCAATCGGGCTACATCTACCACTACGCCTTCGTCATGCTGATCGGCGTGGCGCTGCTCATCACCTATTTCATCTTTGCCGGGGGAGGGCTGCCGCGATGAGCTGGCCGATCCTCTCGACCATCACCTTCCTGCCGCTGCTGGGGGCGCTGCTCATCGTGCTGCTCCGCGGGAGCGACGAGAGCGCCTTCCGCAACGCCCGTTTCATCGCGCTCTGGACCACGCTCGTGACCTTCGCCCTGTCGCTGCTGCTGTGGCGCGACTTCGATCCGACCACGGCGCAGTTCCAGTTCGTCGAGCAGCGCGCCTGGCTGGGGCCGATCAAATTCCATATGGGCGTCGACGGCATCTCGCTTCCCTTCGTCCTCCTCACCGCTTTGTTGATGCCGCTGTGCATTCTGGCGAGCTGGGCCTCGATCACGACGCGGGTGAAGGAATATATGATCGCCTTCCTCGTGCTCGAGACCCTGATGCTCGGCGTGTTCACGAGCCTCGACCTCGTGCTGTTCTACCTCTTCTTCGAAGGCGGGCTGATCCCGATGTTCCTCATCATCGGCATCTGGGGCGGGCCACGCCGCGTCTATGCCAGCTTCAAATTCTTCCTCTACACCCTCGCCGGCTCGTTGCTGATGCTGCTCGCCATCATGGCGATCTATTGGGAGGCGGGGACCACCGACATCCCGACGCTCTTGACCCACGGCTTCCCGGCCTCGATGCAGACTTGGCTCTGGTTCGCCTTCCTCGCCTCCTTTGCCGTGAAGCTGCCGATGTGGCCGGTGCACACCTGGCTCCCGGACGCCCATGTCGAGGCGCCCACGGCCGGCTCCGTCATCCTCGCGGGCATCTTGTTGAAGATGGGCGGCTACGGTTTCTTGCGCTTCTCCATTCCCATGTTCCCGCTGGCTTCGGCCGAGTTCGCCCCGCTCATCTTCGCCCTCTCGGTGATCGCCATCATCTACACCTCGCTCGTGGCGCTGGCGCAGGAGGACATGAAGAAGCTCATCGCCTATTCATCGGTCGCTCACATGGGCTTCGTCACCATCGGCGTCTTCACCCTGACCATGCAGGGCCTGCAAGGCGGTATCTTCCAGATGTTCTCCCATGGGATCGTCTCGGGCGCCCTGTTCCTCTGCGTCGGCGTGATTTACGACCGCCTGCATACGCGGGAGATCGCGGCCTATGGTGGGCTCGCCGACCGCATGCCGCTTTATGCCTGCTGCTTCATGGTGTTCACCCTCGCCAATGTGGGCTTGCCCGGCACCTCCGGCTTTATCGGCGAGTTTTTGAGCCTCACCGGCGCCTTTCGCGTCAACACTTGGGTCGCGTTCCTCGCCACCACCGGCATCATCCTCTCCGCCGCCTACGCGCTCTGGCTCTATCGCCGCATCATTTTCGGCAAATTGGAGAAGCCGAGCCTCAAATTCATCACCGATCTGACCTGGCGCGAGGTCGCCGTGCTGACGCCGCTGGTGGTGCTCACCATCGTCTTCGGCTTCTATCCGGCGCCCGTGTTGGATGCGACCGCCGCGTCCGTCGATGCCCTGATCAAGAATTATCATTCGGCCCTGGCCGCGGCCGAGCAGGCGCATATCGCGCTCGCGCCCTAAGGAGACCCCGTGCCGCCATCCCTGCAATTGTCGGTCGCGCTGCCAGAGCTGACGCTGTCGATCGGCGCCATGGCGTTGCTGCTCGTCGGCGTCTTCACGCGCAAGGACCGGGCCGAACTCGTGCTCGGGATCGCGGTCGGCGTGCTGGTGCTGGCGGGCTTCTTCGTCCTGCGCGGCAGCGGCACCACGACGCTGTTCGGTGACAGCTTCATCGTCGATGCCTTCGCTCGCACCATGAAGCTGCTGACGCTTGCTGGCGCCGCGGTCACGCTGCTGATGTCGGTCCATTATTGGCGGGGTGCAGGGGGGCTCAAATTCGAGTTCCCGGTGCTGGTGCTGCTCGCCACCACCGGCATGATGATGATGATCTCGGCCAACGATCTCATCGCCCTTTATGTCGGGCTCGAGTTGCAGAGCCTCGCGCTCTATGTCGTCGCGGCGTTCGACCGGAATTCAGCCCGCTCCAGCGAAGCCGGCCTCAAATATTTTGTTCTCGGCGCGCTGTCGTCGGGAATGCTCCTTTATGGCGCCTCGCTGGTCTATGGCTTCACCGGCTCGACCTTGTTCACCGACATCGCCGTCGCGGTGCAGCCTTCCGGCACCAATCTCGGTCTCATCTTCGGACTGGTCTTTCTGATGGCCGGCTTCGCCTTCAAGATCTCGGCCGTGCCGTTCCATATGTGGACGCCCGATGTCTATGAGGGCGCGCCGACCCCGGTCACGGCCTTCTTCGCCGCCGCCCCCAAGCTCGCCGCCATGGCGCTGATGGTGCGGACCCTGTCCACGGCCTTCCCGGCGGTGACGTTCGAATGGCAGCAGATCGTCACTTTCCTTGCCATCGCCTCGATGGCCCTCGGCTCCTTCGCCGCCATCGGCCAGCGCAACATCAAGCGCCTGATGGCCTACAGCTCGATCGGCCATATGGGCTACGCCCTGGTCGGGCTTGCCGCGGGAACCGTCGACGGGGTGAAGGGGGTGATCGTCTACCTCGCCATCTACCTTGCCATGACGCTCGGCACCTTCGCCTGCATTCTGGCCATGCGGCGGAACGGCCGCATGGTCGAGGACATCGACGAGCTTTCCGGCCTCTCGGCCACGCGTCCGCTGATGGCCTTCCTCCTGGCGATGCTGCTGTTCTCGCTCGCCGGAATCCCGCCATTGGCGGGCTTCTTCGCCAAGTTCTACGTCTTCCTCGCCGCCATCAATGCCGGCCTCTATGCCCTTGCCGTCACGGGCGTGCTATTGAGCGTGGTGGGCGCCTATTACTATCTCCGCATCGTCAAGATCATGTATTTCGACGCACCCGCCGAGCGGTTCGAGCCTATGCCTGGCGTGCTGGCCGCGGTTCTCGGCGTGAGCGGCCTGTTCATCCTGTTCTTCTTCCTCTATCCGGCGCCGCTGGTGAACGTCGCCGAGGCGGCCGCGAAATCCCTATTCTGATGCCAACTTTCTCCTCGCCATCGCCGAAAGTCCCGAGCGGCTACCGCTTGCTCCGGCTCGAAAGCGTCGATTCCACCAATGCCGAAGCCCGGCGCCGCGCCGAAGCGGGTGAGCCCGGACCTCTCTGGATCTGGTCGGCCAGGCAATCGGCGGGCCGCGGTCGCAGCGGACGGAGCTGGCAGTCCCAGCCCGGCAATCTCTTCGCCAGTCTTCTGATCGGCCTGTCCTGCTCACTGCGGACGGCAGGGCAGCTCGCTTTGCTTGCAGGCGTGGTCGCCTATGACACCATCGCCGAATTACTGCCGGAGGAGGCCCGCTCCGAGCTTCTGCTCAAATGGCCGAACGATGTTCTGCTGCAAGGCGGGAAGATCGCCGGCGTGCTGTTGGAGAGCGCAAGCGACGTGACCCCGAACCGGTCCAAGGTGGTAATCGGGACCGGCCTCAATCTTTGCAGTCATCCGGAAGGTCTGGAGCAGCTGGCAACGAGCCTCTCCGTCCATGGCGGCACGGCCACGCCCGCCGCGGCGTTTGAGACCCTCGCCGCAACAACCGACTCCTGGCTCACGCGCTGGGGCGAGGGCGCATCCTTCCAGGCCGTCAGGCGGGCTTGGCTCGATCGCGCCGGCCCCACCGGCAGGCCGCTGCGCGTGCGCCTGCATGACGAAGAGGCGGAGGGCACCTTCGCCGGCCTCGATTCCGGTGGTGCGCTCCGGCTGTTGATGAGCGATGGGGCCGAGCGCCGCGTCGCCGCCGGCGACGTGTTCTTCGCCAACTCGTGAACGCCAAGCCCGTGTCCCGCCGCTCCGCCCGCCAAAGACCAGAATTCGTGTTCGTCCCCCTTGGCGGCGTGGGTGAGATCGGCATGAATCTCTACCTTTACGGTTATGGGCCGCCGGGGAACCGGGAATGGCTGATCGTCGATATGGGCATCACCTTTGGCAGCGACACCGAGCCGGGCATCGACGTCATCCTTCCCGACATCCGCTTCCTCGAGGAGGAACGTCCGAACCTCAAGGGGCTGCTTCTGACCCACGCCCATGAGGACCATTTCGGCGCGGTGATCGATTTGTGGCCGAGGCTTGGTGGCGTCCCCGTCTACGCCACGCCCTTCACCGCCGCCATGCTCAAATCGAAGCTCGGCGAGATCGGCATGCTCAAGGAATTCCCCTTGGAGGTCATGCCCATGGGAGGGCGGCGCACGATCGGTCCGTTCGAAATCGAGCTCGTCACCATGTCCCACTCGATTCCGGAGCCATCGGGCGTCGTGATCAAGACCGATCTCGGCACCGTGTTCCACAGTGGGGATTGGAAGCTGGACCTGACCCCGTTGACGAGCGGGCCGACCGACGAAGCGCGCCTCAGGGCACTCGGACAGGCCGGAATCACCGCGCTGATCTGCGATTCCACCAACGCCGTGCGCGATGGCGTATCGCCGTCCGAAGCCGACGTGGCGGTCACGCTTGAGCGACTGATCCGAGACGCCCCTCGGCGGGTTGCGGTCACGACCTTTGCCTCGAACGTCGCCCGCATTGGTTCGGTGGCCGAGGCCGCGCACGCGGCCGGCCGCAAGCTCGTGGTCGTCGGCCGCGCCATGTACCGCGTGATCGAGGCGGCGCAAGAGACAGGGTATCTCGACCGTGACCTGCAATTTCATCAAGACACGGAATTCGACCGCATCCCGCCACACAAGGTCGTGGCCCTTTGCACCGGCAGCCAGGGCGAGTCGCGCGCGGCCATGGCGCGTATCGCTCTGGGTGAGCACCCCAATGTCGAGCTCGGTGCCGGAGACCGCGTGATCTTCTCCTCGCGCACGATTCCGGGCAACGAGAAGGCCGTCGCCCGCGTGCAGAATGGTCTCTCCGATCGCGGGGTCGAGCTCATCACCGATCAGGACGCGCCCGTGCATGTTTCCGGGCATCCGCGCCGCGGCGAGCTCGAACAGCTCTACGACTGGATCGCCCCCAGGATCGCGATCCCGATGCATGGCGAGGGCAAGCATCTCGAAGCCCATGCGCGGCTGGCCGAGAAACTCGGCGTGAGCGAGGTCGTACGCGCGCGAAACGGAACCATGGTGCGCCTCGCGCCCGGTCCCGCGGCGATCATCGACGACGTGCCCGTCGGCCGGCTTTACCGCGACGGCGCGATCATCACCCGTGCCGATGACGGGCAGGTGCGCGAACGGCGCAAACTGAGCTTCGCCGGCACTGTCTCCGTGTCGCTGGTCCTTTCGGATAAAGGGCAACTCCTGGCCGAACCAGAAGTGGCGCTGGCCGGTCTCCCCGCCACCGACACCCACGGTACCCCCTTCGAGACGATCGCGCGGGAGGCCGCGATCGGCACCGTGGAGAGCATCCCCAGGCCCCGGCGCAAGGACCAGGCTCTCGTCAGCGAGGCCGTGCGCCGCGCCGTGCGCGCCGCCGTCAACCAGGCTTGGGGCAAGAAGCCTTTATGCTCGGTGCTCCTGACCAAGCTCTAGCGCCCTTCAGCGCTCAAGTAGCGCGAAGCGCGATAGCGCACTAAAACACCGGCTCAAGGTGCGCCAAGCGCGATAGCGGCCTAAACAGCGCAAAGACCCGAGTGAACTTAGGAGACCCTGTCCATGATCGGACGCTTGAACCACGTTGCCATTGTCGTTCCCGATCTCGCCGCGGCGACCAAGATCTATCGCGATACGCTCGGCGCCAAGGTCTCTCCGACCGAGGATCAGCCAGAGCATGGCGTGACCACGGTGTTCATCGAGCTTCCCAACACCAAGATCGAGTTGCTGGGCGTACTCGGCGACAACTCTCCGATCACGGGTTTCCTCGAACGCAACCCCAATGGTGGTATCCACCATCTCTGCTACGAGGTGCCGGACATCTTGGCGGCGCGAGACCAGCTTCTGGCGCAAGGTGCGCGCGTGCTGGGGCACGGGGAGCCGAAGATCGGCGCCCACGGCAAGCCGGTCCTGTTCCTGCATCCCAAGGACTTTTGTGGCACCCTCGTCGAACTCGAGCAGGCCTGAGCCCATGACGCTTGCCTTCGCTCTGGCGATCTATCTGGTGATTTGGTGGATCGTGCTGTTCGCGATGCTGCCGATTGGCGTCCGCACCCAGGCCGAGGAGGGCGACATCGCGCCCGGCACCCCCGAGAGCGCGCCGCACCGTCCGAGGATGCTGCCCAAGATCCTAGCAACGACGGTGGTCTCAAGCGTGATCTTCGCGGTCGTCTACGCGATCGTCGTGCATCATGTCATCACGCTGGACCAGATCCCGTTCCTGCCGCGTTACGAGACCTTACGCTAAGGCGCAAGCAGCACGCGAACGGCTTCGGGCAACAAAAAAAGCAAGGTCGAGCGACCTTGCTTTCTTTGTAACACACCCCTTATCTCCCCGGCCTTACGGGCTCGCCGTCAAGTTTGACAATCGAGAGTGCTGACCAAAGAGCGGCGGCGCCTATGCTATGGCAATATTAGCGCGCCTGGAGCTACTTCCTCCCAAGACTTGGACCTGGTCCAATCTCAACGCGTGACTCCGAGATCGTTACCAGTCCCGAACACTCATCACGTTGTGGTTATGACCCTAGCAAGGCCGCGCCAAATTGTCACCATGATTGTGATCGACCGATCGAGATTCTTGCGTGACCGCGTTCTGTGGCGGGCAGATGGCCTCAAAACTAGTCATTCCAAGACAATTGTGGCCGAAGAGCCACCCCCATTGGCGGGTGCAACTGGTATCGGCCGGCGCGGTTCACACGCTCTGGTAGCCGGTCACGCCCATCCCTCCCAGGATTGCTAATCCGCGCCGAATTAAGCTATTAGCCGCGGAGCGGTCACGCCCGCAGGCGGTCCATTCTTGCAAGGCTTGGCATTCCACCGGCGCGGGCACGCTTGGCTCCGCCCTAAAGAACGAGCACGGCTTCCAATGCGCCTCAGCCGCTATTTTCTACCCCTCTTGCGCGACGATCCGAAGGAAGCCGAGATCGTCTCCCATAGGCTGATGCTGCGCGCCGGCCTGGTCCGGCAATCGAGCGCCGGCATCTATTCCTGGCTGCCTCTGGGGGAGCGCGTTTTAAGCAAGATCGAGCAGATCGTGCGCGAGGAGCAGAACCGCGCCGGCGCGTTGGAAATGCTGATGCCGACCATCCAGCCCGCCGAAATCTGGCGCGAAAGCGGCCGCTACGACGTCTATGGCAAGGAGATGCTCCGCATCAGCGACCGGCATGAGCGTGAGATGCTCTACGGCCCAACCAATGAGGAGCTGATCACGCAGATCTTCCGCGACGGCGTCAAATCCTACAAGGAGCTGCCGCGCATTCTCTACCACATTCAATGGAAATTCCGGGACGAGATCAGGCCTCGATTCGGCGTGATGCGCGGCCGGGAATTCCTGATGAAGGATTCCTATTCCTTCGATCTCACCGTCGAAGATGCGCGCGCCTCCTATAACAAGATGTTCGTATCCTATCTTCGCACCTTCCATCGCATGGGATTGAGGTCGATTCCCATGGCGGCCGAGGCCGGCCCCATCGGCGGCGATCTGAGCCATGAGTTCATCATTCTGGCCGACACCGGCGAGAGCGAAGTTTATTGCCACAAGGATCTCCTCAAGCTCGAGCCGCCGGGAGCGGAGCTCGACTATGAGAGCGATTTGTCGCCGACGATCCGCAACTGGACCGGCAAATATGCCGCGACCATCGACAAGCACGACCCGGCCCGTTTCGCCCAGGAGGTGCCGGAAGCCGATCGGGTCACCGCGCGCGGTATCGAGGTCGGCCATATTTTCTTCTTCGGCACCAAGTACTCCGAACCCATGGGCTGCAAGGTTCAGGGACCTGACGGAGGCTGGGTGACGGTGCAGATGGGATCCTATGGCATTGGCGTGTCACGGCTCGTCGGCGCCATCATCGAAGCGTCGCACGACGACGCGGGCATCATCTGGCCGCAAGCGGTCGCGCCCTTCGACGTCGGCCTGATCAACGTCAAGAGCGGCGATCCCGAGACCGACAAGGTATGCGAGGATATTTACGCCAAATTGGAACGCGCGGGCGTGAGCGTGCTTTATGACGATCGCGACGACAGGCCGGGCGCGAAATTCGCCGCCATGGATCTGATCGGGCTTCCATGGCAGGTCATCGTCGGGCCGAAAGGCGTCAAATCCGGTGAGATCGAGTTGAAGGAGCGCGCGAGCGGGGAGAGGCACACGCTCGGCGTCGACGCCGTGTTGAATCGCCTCCTTGCCTCGGCCGGCCATCGCGCCAGGGAGGCGGCATGAGCGCAAAGAACCCTTCCGCCTTTTCGCCGTTCGAATGGATGGTGGCGCTTCGCTATTTGCGCGCCCGCCGCAAGGAGGGCTTCATCTCGGTGATCGCCGGCTTCTCCTTCGTCGGCATCGTGCTCGGCGTGGCGACGCTGATCATCGTCATGGCGGTCATGAACGGCTTCAGGCAGGAGCTGTTCGACAAGATGCTCGGCCTGAACGGCCATGTCGTAGTGCACAGCCTCGATCCAAATTTCTCCAACTTCGACACCGTGGCGGGCAAGATCCGCAGCGTGCCTGGGGTCAAATATGCGCTGCCGTTGATCGAAGGCCAGGTGATGGCCTCGACGCCCTCGTCTTCAACCGGCGCGCTGGTGCGTGGCTTGCGCGAGGCCGACCTCAAGCAATTGAAGGCGATTTCCGGCAATATCCGCTTCGGCACGCTGGATGGCTTTGACGGTCAGGCGGGCGTTGCGGTCGGCACCAGGCTGGCCAACGATCTCAACGTCAAACTCGGCGACCAGGTGACCCTGCTCACGCCGCGCGGCGCCTCGACCGCTCTCGGCACGGCCCCGCGGGTCAAGCGCTATCCCATCGTCGCCATCTTCGAGATCGGCATGTCGGAATATGATTCCAGCATCCTGTTCATGCCGCTGGCCGAGGCGCAGCGCTATTTCTCCAGGCCCGACAGCGTCACCGTGCTTGAAGTCGTGCTCGATTCGCCCGACGAGGTGAGCCAGCTCGGCCCCAAGATCCTCGATGCCGGCGGCTCGACCATCTACATCAGCGACTGGCGTCAGCGAAATGCGACCTTCTTCACCGCGCTGCAGGTCGAGCGGAACGTCATGTTCCTGATTCTCACCCTGATCGTACTCGTCGCCGCGCTCAACATCGTCTCCGGCCTGATCATGCTGGTAAAAGACAAGGGCAGGGACATCGCCATCTTGAGGACCATGGGGGCCACGCGCGGGGCCGTGATGCGCATCTTCTTCATCACCGGCGCCAGCATCGGCGTCGTCGGCACGCTGGCGGGCCTTCTGCTCGGCGTTCTGGTCTGCGCCAATATCGAGCGCCTGCGCGAGTTCATCGGCTGGATCACCGACACCGAGCTGTTCTCGCCCGAGCTCTATTATTTATCGCAATTGCCGGCGGAGATGGACATTGGCGAAACCGCCACCGTCGTGGTCATGGCCCTCATCCTCGCTATCCTCGCCACGCTCTATCCTTCCTGGAGGGCCTCTCGTCTCGACCCGGTTGAAGCCTTGCGCTACGAGTAGGGGCGTGCCCGTGACGAAATCAGATCAAGCGCCGACGCTTCGTCTCGAGCAGCTGCAACGCGCTTACGCCCAAGGCGAGCGCGTGATCGAGGTGCTGAGAGGCGCCACCGCCTCCTTCTATCCGGGCGAAGCCGTGGCCTTGCTCGGTCCCTCCGGCGCCGGCAAATCGACCTTGCTCCACATCGCCGGACTGCTCGAACGGCCCAATAGCGGTGCGGTGGTGATCGACGGCGTCGACTGCGTCAGCCTTGGCGACTCTGAGCGCACGCGCATGCGCCGGGCCGAGATCGGCTTCGTCTATCAGTTCCATCATCTCCTGCCGGAATTCTCGGCGTTGGAAAATGTGATCCTGCCGCAGCTCATTCTGGGACTGCCGCGGAGCGAAGCCGATGATCGCGCGCGGCAGCTTTTGGAGGCGCTCGGTCTTGGCGAGCGCGCCGACCACCGGCCAGCGCAGCTCTCGGGCGGCGAGCAGCAGCGCGTGGCCATTGCCAGAGCCGTCGCCAACGGCCCGAAATTTCTCCTCGCCGACGAGCCGACCGGCAATCTCGATCCGCCGACGGCTGAGCGCGTGTTCGAGCAGCTCTTGAGTCTGATCCGCCAGTCGGGCGTGGCGGCGCTGATCGCCACCCACAATCTCGACCTAGCCGCCCGCATGGATCGGACCTTGCGCCTGGTTGACGGCATTCTCGTCGAGGAGAAGGCGACCGTGGTCGAGCTCACCGAGACTTAGAACCGTCTCCGGTTTGTCTAACCCTTTCAGCCACTTTCGTTTTTCGCCGCGCTTGCTCGAAGAACAAAATAAGAACAGAATAGTTGGGTACAAGCTCTGGATATCTATGGTGCCGGGGCGAGGAGCCGTTGCCTCGAGTCCGAATCCGAACCGTAATGGCTGGCACCCTAAGAGACTGTTTTGGAAGCGGAGACACGAGGCGTGAGTGAGCCGACGGAAATTTTCGTGCATCTCCGGGTGCATTCCGCCTATTCGCTGCTCGAAGGCGCGCTCACCATCCCGCGGCTCGTCGCCTTGGCCGCGGCGGACCATATGCCGGCGCTGGCGATCACCGATTCCAACAATCTGTTCGGCGCGCTGGAATTTTCCGAGGCCGTGGCCGGCAGCCGCATTCAGCCCATCATGGGCTGCACCCTGACCTTGAGCTTCGTCACCGCGGAAGAGGAAGCGACAAACGTCGAGATCAGGCGCCCGCAAGCCGATGGGCGCATCGCGCTTCTGGCCAAAGACGCGGAGGGCTACGCCAATTTGATGCGCCTCTCCAGCAACGCCTATCTCACCGGCGCGGAGAGTGGCGAAGTGGTGACCAGCATCCGTCAGCTCGCAGCCCACGCCGATGGCCTCATCGCGCTGACCGGCGGCCCCGAGGGGGTGATCGATCTGGCCTTGGCCGAGGCCAACCCGGACCTTGCCCGCGCCAGGCTGGCGGCGCTCAAACGTATCTTCGGCGACCGGCTCTATGTGGAATTGCAGCGGCACGGGCTGTCGCAGGAGCGGGCGATCGAGCCGGTCCTGCTCGATCTCGCTTATGAGGCCCATCTTCCCATCGTTGCCAGCAACGAGGCCTTTTTCGAGACCGCTAGCGACTTCGAGGCCCATGACGCGCTGCTCTGCATCGCGGCCGGAAGTTACGTTGCCGTCGACCAAAGGCGGCGCTTGAGCCCCGACCACTATTTCAAGAGCTCGCGCGAGATGGCGGAGCTCTTCGCCGATCTGCCCGAGGCCATCGACAACACGATCGAGATCGCCCGGCGCTGCTCCTACCGGCCGACGACGCGCGCGCCTATCCTGCCGCAATTCTTGCGCGGGGAGAGCACGTCCGAGGCGCAAGGAGATATCGAAGCAGTCGAATTGCGCCGCCAATCCGAGGCCGGTTTGGCGCGGCGGCTGGCCACCGAAGGCACCGCGCCTGGCCAAACCGCGGAGACCTATACGGCGCGCCTGGCCTTCGAGCTCGACGTCATTACCAGCATGAATTACCAGGGCTATTTCCTGATCGTCGCCGATTTTATCCAATGGGCGAAGGCGAAGGGCGTGCCCGTTGGCCCCGGGCGCGGATCTGGCGCGGGCTCGCTCGTCGCCTGGGCCCTCACCATCACCGATCTCGATCCGCTGCGCTTCGGGCTTTTATTCGAGCGCTTTCTCAACCCCGAACGCGTCTCGATGCCCGACTTCGACATCGATTTCTGCCAGGACCGGCGCGACGAGGTGATCGCCTATGTGCTCGAGCGCTACGGCACCGACCGCGTCGCTCACATCATCACCTTCGGCAAGCTCCAAGCCCGCGCCGTGCTGCGTGACGTCGGCCGCGTGCTGCAGATGCCCTACGGCCAGGTCGATCGCCTGTGCAAGCTGGTGCCCAACAATCCCGCGAACCCGGTGACCCTGCCGCAAGCCATCGCCGGCGAGCCCCGTTTGCAGGAGGCGCGCGACTCCGAGCCGATCGTGGCCAAGCTGCTCGATATCGGTCAGCGCCTGGAGGGACTTTACCGCCACGCCTCGACCCACGCCGCGGGCGTTGTGATCGCCGACAGGCCGCTGATCGAGCTCGTGCCGCTCTACCGCGATTCCCGCGCGCAGCTCCCAGCGACCCAATACAACATGAAATGGGCCGAAGCCGCGGGGCTGGTGAAGTTCGACTTCCTCGGCCTCAAGACGCTGACCGTGATCGAGACTGCGCGCGCGCTGCTCGCCCGCAGGGGCATCTCGATCGATCCGGCCAGGCTTCCGCTGGGTGACGCGGCCAGCTACGAGCTGCTCGCGCGCGGCGATACGGTCGGCGTGTTTCAGTTGGAAGGTGCCGGCATGCGCGACGCCTTGCGCAAGCTCAAGCCCGACCGCTTCGAGGACATCATCGCTATCGTGGCACTGTATCGCCCGGGCCCGATGGACAACATCGACAGCTATGTGAACCGCAAGCACGGCCGCGAGGATCCGGACTATCTCCACCCTTTGATCCAGCCGATCCTGGAAGAGACCTACGGCGTCATCATCTACCAGGAACAGGTGATGCAGATCGCGCAGACGCTCTCCGGCTTCTCGTTAGGGGAGGCCGACCTGCTCCGCCGCGCCATGGGCAAGAAGATCAAGAAGGAAATGGACAGGCAGCGGACCCGCTTCGTCGAGGGCGCCGTCGCCAATGGGGTCGATCGCGGGCGGGCGGAATTCATCTTCGAGCTGGTGGCCAAATTCGCGGGCTACGGCTTCAACAAGTCTCATGCCGCCGCCTACGCGCTGATCGCCTACCAGACGGCCTATCTCAAGGCCAACTACCCGATCGAGTTCCTGGCGGCATCCATGACCCTCGACCTGGGCAACACCGACAAGCTCAATATCTTCGCCCAGGAAGCCCGCCGCATGGGCATTCCGATCGAGCCGCCATCCGTCAATCGCTCGGAGGCCGGCTTCATCCCAAGTGACGGCGCCATCCGCTACTCGCTTGCGGCGCTGAAAAATGTGGGGCGCCAAGCGGTCGATCATATTTGCGCCGAACGGGAGGCTCGTGGCGGGGCGTTCCGCGACGTCTCCGATTTCGCCCGGGCGATCAATCCGCGGCTCGTCAATAAGCGCGCGCTCGAAACCCTCGCCGCCGCGGGCGCGCTCGACCAGCTTGGCATCGACCGGGCCACGGCCTTTGCCAATGTCGATCGGATCATGGCCGTCGGCAACCGGTCGCTCGAGGAGGAAATCGCCGGCCAGAACGATCTGTTCGCCGGCGTCTCCAGCGATCCGCTGCCGATCGAGCTCCGCGCCGCCAGGCCTTGGGTTCCGACCGATTTATTGGCGCGCGAATTCGACGCGGTCGGCTTTTTTCTGACCGGCCATCCTCTCGACGACTATCAGGAGGTGCTGCAAGCGCTTGGGGCCGAGACCTGGGTCGAATTCTCGGCCAAGGCCCAGGCGCGCCGCACGGTGGGGACGCTTGCCGGCACCGTGCTCTCCGCGCGCGAGCGCAACGGCAAGAGCGGCAATGCCTATGCCTTCGTCGCCTTCTCCGATCCCACCGGTCAATTTGAGGCGGTGTTGTTCTCCGAGATTTTGGTGACGTCGCGCGCTCTGCTCCAGCCGGGCACCGCGGTCGTGATCGAAGTCGAGGCGGAGGCCGATGGCGAGAACGTCAAGGTCCGCGTCCAGCGCATGATGTCGCTTGAGAGAGCCGCGGAAGGCCGCCACACCGGCATCAAGATCTATCTGGAAGAGACGCGCTCGCTCGATTCCGTGGCCGAGCAGATCGGGGCCAAGGGAGGGCAGGGGGAACTCCGGCTCGTGCTCCGTCTCGACGACACCGCGCGCGAGGTCGAATTCGTGCTGCCGCAGGGTATCGACGCCACCCCGAAGCAAAGGAGCGCGCTCAAGCTCGTGGAGGGGGTGGCCGAGGTCCGCCCGCTCTGAAAAAGCGGCGCGCGGGAGGGCCTTCGCACCCTTGCCAAGAAGCGGTTGCGACCCTATAAACCGCCCCATCTCACACGCGGGACCTTCAGCGTCGCGAGGCTGTTTATCGCTCTCGCGCTCGCTCCGGTGACCGGAATTCGATCCGGTCTTCCTTCCCGCGGCGGCCGAACCGGAAAAAGGAGTTTGCAGTCCCATGGCACTGCCCAATGTCACCATGCGTCAGCTGCTTGAAGCTGGCGTGCATTTTGGTCATCAGACCCACCGCTGGAACCCGAAAATGGCGCCGTTCATTTACGGCTCCCGCAACAACATCCACATCATCGATCTTACCCAGACCGTGCCGCTGCTGCACCAGGCGCTCCTCGCCGTGGCCGACACCGTGGCCAAAGGCGGCCGCGTGCTGTTCGTCGGCACCAAGCGCCAGGCCTCTGAGGCCGTCGCCGACGCCGCGCGCTCCTGCGCGCAATATTACGTCAATCACCGCTGGCTCGGCGGCACGCTGACCAATTGGCGTACCATCTCCAACTCGATTCGCCGGCTTAAGCAGCTCGAGGAGCTGTTGGGCGGCGAGACCCAGGGCCTGACCAAGAAAGAGCTTTTGCAGCTCACGCGCGAGAAGGACAAGCTCGAGCGCTCCCTCGGTGGCATCAAGGACATGGGGGCGCCGCCGGACCTGATGTTCGTCATCGACACCAACAAGGAGTCGATCGCCATCGCCGAGGCGCGCAAATTGAACATGCCGATCGTCGCCGTGATCGACTCAAATTGCGATCCGGTCGGGATCAGCCATCCCATTCCGGGCAACGACGACGCGGGGCGGGCGATCACGCTCTATTGCGACCTGATCGCGCGCGCGGCCATTGACGGCATCGAGCGCGCTCAAGGCGCGACCGGCGCCGACCTCGGCGCTGCCGAAGAGCCTGCGACCGAGCCCGGACTCGACGAAAGCGAGGCGGGTGCCAGCGAGGCCGCGGCCCCGGCGGGCGAGCGCAAGGCCCGGTCCAAGGGCGGCCGGAACGAAGCCAAGTCCGCGGGCAATGGCAAAGCCAAGCCGGAGCAAACGCCCACGTCGGAGCCGTCCGAGCCCGAGGCAAAAGCCGAGACACCTGAACTGGTCGAGGATAACGGCTAGGACGGGCAGACGAGGTGCCGTCCTAAGAGGAAAAGTATGACAGCGATTACGGCAACGATGGTCAAGGACCTGCGCGATAAGACCGGCGCGGGGATGATGGATTGCAAGGCGGCCCTGAACGAGACCGGCGGCGACATGGAGGCGGCCGTCGATTGGCTGCGCGCCAAGGGCTTGGCCAAAGCCGCCAAGAAGGCGGGCAGGGTGGCCGCGGAAGGGCTGATCGGGCTCGCCACCGACGCCAAGCAGGCGGCCCTGGTCGAGGTCAACTCCGAGACCGATTTCGTCGCCCGCAATGACAGCTTCCAAGACATGGTGAGCACGATCGCGGCGGACGCGCTGAAAGCCAAAGGCGATGTCGAGGCGCTGGCCAAAGCCAAATATGGCGCCGGCAAAACCACCGTCGCCGATCATCTGAAGGAGATGATCGGGTCGATCGGCGAGAACATGACGCTTCGGCGCAGCGCCTATCTCACGGTGAAGGACGGCGCGATCGCCAACTACATGCACAACAGCGTGGGGCCGGGACTCGGCAAGATCGGCGTCATCGTGGCGCTCGAATCGAAGGGCGATGCGGAGAAGCTGCAAAGCTTCGGCAAGCAGGTCGCCATGCACATCGCCGCAGCCAATCCGCAGGCGATCGACACTGGCAGCCTCGATCCCGCCCTGGTCGAACGCGAGCGCGCGGTCCTGACCGAGCAGGCGAAGGAGTCCGGCAAGCCCGAACCCGTGATCGAAAAGATGGTCGAGGGTCGCTTGCGCAAATTCTACGAGGAGGTCGTCCTCCTGTCGCAGGCCTTTATCCATGATCCGGATACCACGGTCGCCAAGGCGCTTGCCGCGACGGAGCAGGACGCAGGCGCGCCGATCAAGATCGTCGGCTTCCATCGTTTTGCCCTCGGGGAGGGGATCGACCGGCCCGAGAGCGATTTCGCCGCGGAAGTCGCCGCCGCGGCATCGGGGTCATAGAGGCGGAGCGAGAGAACCGGGTGTCCCGGTCGCCGATCTTCGGGACGGCGACCGCTCGATCCGCAAGGAGGCTGGGCTAATGGCAGCACCGCGCACTGGCCGCTCGCTCCGTTACAATCGGATCCTGGTCAAGCTCTCGGGCGAGGCACTGATGGGGAAGAACGGCTACGGCATCGATCTGGCCGTGCTGAACCGCGTCGCATCCGACATCAGCGAAGCTTCGGATCTTGGCATCAAGCTCTGCATCGTGGTCGGCGGCGGCAACATCTATCGTGGCGTCGCCGGCGCGGCCGACGGCATGGACCGGGTCAGCGGCGACTATATGGGCATGCTGGCGACGGTCATGAACGGCCTTGCCCTCGCTCAGGCGCTTGAATCCCGAGGACAGCCCGCAAGGGTCATGTCCGCCATCCCCATGCCCAGCATTTGCGAGACTTTCATCCGACCTCGCGCTCTTGCGCATCTCGAAGACGGCCGGCTGGTGATCTTCGTCGGGGGCACTGGCAATCCCTTTTTCACCACCGACACGACCGCAGCCCTTCGCGCGGCCGAGATGGGTTGCGACGCGATTTTCAAGGCGACCCAGGTCGACGGCGTCTACGATGCCGACCCGGAGAAGAACCCCAGGGCAAAGCGTTACGATGCTCTGAGCTATGACGCGGTATTGGGGCAGGACCTGCGCATCATGGACGGCGCCGCGGTCGCACTTGCCCGGGACAACCAGATTCCGATAATTGTGTTCTCCATCAAGGGTGAAGGCGGCTTGGCTGCGGTGTTGCAAGGGAAGGGCTCCTCGACCACGATAGCCTAGTGGACGGTGCCCGGACGCCGGCGGCAGCCGCTGCAAGGCGTGAATGATAAGCTTACCCAAGCGCGCAGAGCGACCGCGCGAGGAGGAGAGACGACATGGCTGGCTTCGACCTAGCGGAGATCGAGCGGCGCATGCGCGGCGCCCTCACGGTGCTCAAGCAGGAATTCGGCGGATTGCGGACTGGACGGGCCAATATGAGCTTGCTCGACCCGATCATGGTCAATGCCTATGGCAACCAGATGCCACTCAATCAGCTTGCAACCGTCAACGTCCCCGAATCCCGCCTGATCACGGTGCAGGTTTGGGACAAGACCCAAGTCGGCGCGGTCGAGCGCGCCATCCGGGAATCGGATCTGGGGTTGAACCCCGTGGTGGAAGGCCAGCTTCTCCGGCTGCCGATCCCCGAGCTCAACGAGGAGCGGCGCCACGAGCTGGCGAAGGTTGCGCATAAATACTCCGAGCAGGCGCGCGTGGCCGTACGCAACGTCCGCCGCGACGGCATGGAGCACCTGAAGCGCATGGAGAAGGACGGAGACATCGGCAAGGACGACCACCACGGGCTCGCCACCAAGGTGCAAGACTTGACCGACAAGGTGATCAAGGAAATCGACGAGGCGCTAGCCGGCAAGGAAGCTGAGATCATGCAGGTCTAGCCGCCGGACCGGCGGCGCGGGCCTGATCTCTTAGGGCATTGGAGCACCGAAACGTGACGCTCGCAGCAGAGGAGCTTGCCTGGTCGGGCACCGACATGCCGGCCCCTCGGCATATTGCCATCATTATGGACGGCAACGGCCGGTGGGCCGCCGAGCGAGGCTTCCCGCGCGCCGAAGGTCACCGCCAAGGTGTGGAGAGCGTCCGGCAAGCGGTCAAGACCGCGCTCGATCTTGGCATTGCGCACCTCACTTTGTTCAGCTTCTCGTCGGAGAACTGGTCGCGCCCACACCAGGAAATCCGCGACCTGTTCGGCCTCATGCGCCGCTTCATCCGGCGGGACCTGGCGGACCTGCACAAGAATGGCGTCAAGATCAGGATCATCGGCACGCGGCAGGGGCTCGATGGCGATGTCTTGCGCATGATCGACGACGCGGTCCTCCTTACCAAGGACAATAATACACTCAATCTCACCATCGCCTTCAACTACGGCGCCCGGGATGAGATCGCCCGTGCCGCCGCCCGCATCGCCGAGGACGTCAAGCGCGGGTCGCTCGCCGCGGCCGACATTACGCCTGAGCGCTTCTCCTCTTACCTCGACACCGCCGACTTGCCGGATCCGGACCTGCTCATTCGCACGAGCGGGGAGATGCGCTTGAGCAATTTTCTCCTGTGGCAGCTCGCCTATGGCGAGTTTGTGTTCATCGACGCCTATTGGCCCGATTTCTCGCGTGAGACATTCGAAGCCGCGATCGCCGAATATCAGCAGCGAGCCCGCCGCTTCGGTGGCCTCAAGGCGAGATCGACCGCGTGACGCCGCTTGAGATGCCGCCGGGCAGCGCCAGTCCCAAGGCGCAAAAGTCGGAGACGGCGACGCGGATCGCCTCCGCTCTGGTGCTCGGGGCGCTCGCGCTCGCGGCCGTCATCGTCAGCCCCTGGACATTCGCCGCGCTCGTGATCGTGGCGGGCGTCGCCGTCGCCTGGGAGTGGGGACGGCTGGTGCGGGGCGCGAGCTTCGATGCCATCGCGCTCATTCAAGCCGCCGCCATCGCGGCCATCGCCGTGCTGGTGACAATATCCCGTCCCGAACTTGCCCTCGTCGCGGCGGCCGCCGCCTTCGCCGGAACCGGGTTTCTTGGACTTTCCTCCGGCACGCTGGGCTGGTCGCTGCTCGGGCTCGCTTATTCGGTGCTGCCGGCCTGGTCGATGGTTTGGCTCCGCAGCGACCCAGCCTGGGGTACCATGGCCCTGCTCTTTGTCTTCGCCGTGGCCTGGACCACGGATACCGCATCCTATGCCGGCGGCCGGCTGCTTGGCGGGCCAAAGCTTGCTCCCCGGATCTCGCCGCAGAAGACCTGGAGCGGGCTCATCGTGGGCACGCTGGCACCGGCACTTGTCGGCTACGCCTTCGCCCTCATGCTGAAAGGAACCTCGGCGCCGCGCCTGGCGCTTGTCAGCGTTGCGATTGCGGCAGCGTGCCAAATCGGTGATTTGAGCGAGAGCGCCGTGAAGCGCCGCTTTGGCGCCAAGGACATGAGCGATCTCATCCCGGGCCATGGGGGGTTGCTCGACCGCATCGACGGCCTTCTCATAGCCGCAATCGCGGCGGCTTTGATTGCATTGCGGGATCCGTCCAATCCCGGCCATGGCTTGCTGTTTTGGTGAGGCGTTACGTATGACCCTACTGGCCCCTGGTGCCGCCTCTTTCAGGTCCAAGCCGACCGAGGCAAAACCTCGGCGGATCTCGATCCTCGGCGCCACGGGTTCGATCGGCGAGAGCACGCTCGACCTCGTAGGCCGCAATCCGACCGCCTACCAGGTCGTGGCGCTAACCGGCGGCAGGAATGCCAAACGCCTGGCCGAGCTTGCGATCACGCACAAGGCCGAAATTGCGGTCGTCGCCGACGAGACTTGCCTTGAGGCGCTTCGCGCCCATCTCTCCGGTAGCGGCATCGAAGTGGCGGCGGGCGACGCGGCCCTGATCGAGGCCGCAAGCCGCCCGGCCGATTGGGTCATGGCGGCGATCGTCGGCGCTGCCGGTCTCCGGCCAACGCTCGCAGCCGTCCGGCAAGGCACTTGCACGGCGCTTGCCAACAAGGAATGCCTGGTCTCCGCCGGTCGGATCTTCATGCGCGAGGTGGCGCGCCACGAGACCACGCTTCTGCCCGTCGACTCCGAGCACTCCGCCGCGATGCAAGTGATGGGGGGCGTGTCGGCGGAGAAGGTCGAGCGCATCTGTCTCACGGCCTCGGGCGGACCGTTCAGATCGTGGAGCCTCGCCGACATGGCGGGGGTGACCCCGGAGCAGGCGCTCGCCCATCCCAACTGGACGATGGGTCCGAAGGTCACCATCGATTCGGCGACCCTCATGAACAAAGCGCTCGAACTCATCGAGGCGCATCACCTCTTCGCGGTCGAGGCCGACCGGCTCGAGGTGCTGATCCATCCGCAATCCATCGTGCATTGCCTGGTTTATTACCGCGACGGCTCGGTGCTGGCGCAGATGAGTTGCCCCGACATGCGCACGCCGATCGCTTACAGCCTCGCCTGGCCCAACCGCATGGAGGCACCGACCGAGCGGCTCGACCTCGCCAGCATCGGCGATCTCTCCTTCGAACCCCCGGATGAGGCGCAATTCCCGGCGCTGCGCCTGGTGCGAGAAGTGCTCGCCGCCGGCGGCAGCGCCAGCACCATCTTGAACGCCGCCAACGAGGTGGCCGTCGAGGCCTTTCTCGACGGTAGAATCGGCTTCCTGGCGATCGCCGATCTGGTCGAGGCGACACTCGATCGGGCGAGCGACCTCGTCGGCTTGGACCCGGATAGCGTTGAGGACATTCTTGCCCTCGATGACGAGGCAAGGGCTGTCGCCCGGTCGCTTTTGCTCCGATTTGCGCAATCCGGTCGGGCACGCTAGGAAGTCGCCTAGCATCTGGGATAACCTGCCTCATGGACACGATTCTCCAGCTTTCAAGCTTCGGCGACACGCTGCTCTCCTACCTGCTCCCCTTCTTGTTCGTGCTCACGGTCGTGGTGTTTTTCCACGAGCTCGGCCACTTTCTCGTGGCGCGCTGGTTCGGGGTTGCGGTCAGGACCTTCTCGATCGGCTTCGGCCCCGAGATTGTCGGCTTTACCGACAAATTGGGCACGCGCTGGCGCCTCTCATGGATCCCGCTCGGCGGCTATGTGAAATTCATCGACGACGACAATGTCGCGAGCGCCCAAAGCGGCGGCAAGGCTCTCGAGGGCCTGTCGGCGGAGGAGCGGAAACGGAGTTTTCAGGGCAAATCCTTGCCGGCCCGCGCCGCGATCGTGGCTGCCGGCCCGATCGCCAATTTCATCCTGGCTATCGTCATCTTCACCGCAATTTTCACGTTTTTCGGCGAGCGAACCACGGCGGCCAAGGTCGATGTCGTCAATCCGGGCAGCGCGGCGGAAAAGGCCGGATTCGTTTCGGGTGACCTCGTCGTCAATATCGACGGCCAGGCCATCGACAGCTTCAGTCAGATGCAGCGCATTGTCGCCACGAGCCCCAATCAGACGCTCCATTTCGGGGTCGAGCGTGACAAGAAGACCATTGAGATCGTGGCGACGCCGGAGTTGAAGGAAATCACCGACAATTTCGGCAATACCATGCGAATCGGCCTGCTCGGCATTCAGCGGAGCGCCTCTCCCGATGATTGGACCTTGAAGCGGCATGACCCAGCGACCGCCTTCGTCATGGCAGTCAAAGAGTGCTACTTCGTGGTGTCCCGCTCTCTCTCCTATCTCTACAACGTGGTCACGGGGCGTGAAGCGGCCGATCAACTTGGCGGCCCCATCCGAATCGCGCAAGTTTCCGGGCAGGTTGCCTCGGCCGGGTTTGTGGCATTGCTCAACCTTGCGGCGATCATCTCGGTCAGTATCGGTCTAATCAATCTCTTCCCGATCCCCATGCTTGATGGTGGCCATCTTCTGTTTTACGGGATTGAGGGAATCCGCGGGAAGCCGCTCAGCGAAAACATGCAAGAAATCAGTTTCCGGATTGGCCTCGCCTTCGTTCTCATGCTAATGATCTTCGCGACTTGGAATGATTTGATTCACTTGAAGTTTCTGTAGACTGCGGCGTCTTTCAGTACACAACGCAAACGCGTAAATGACCCAATGCCCCCCCGTGGGGGTTAAGACCAAAAATCGGCCACAAACGATGGCCAGTTTCGATCTTGGGCTTTTGCGTCCACGGGGGATCGGTGTTGAGGGGAACGACACCAGTGATGGTGCGGTCGTGGTTGGCTAGAGGGCTGTCTGCAGCCTTGCTCGCAGCAAGTGCGATCGTTTTGTCGATCGGCATGAGCGTGAGCATGGGCGAACTTGCGGCCTACGCTCAAGCGGGCGGAACCGTCTCGGCCATCCGGGTCGAGGGCAACAAGCGGGTTGAGGCGGAAACCGTCCGCACCTACCTGACCTTCAGCGTCGGCGATCCCTACGATCTCGCCAGAATCGACGAATCCCTAAAAGCTCTGTTTTCCACGGGCCTGTTTCAGGACGTGCGCATCCGGCGCGAGGGCAGCACCGTCGTCATCGTGGTGTTGGAGAACCCCATCGTCTCCAAGGTCGCCTTCGAGGGTAACAAGGAGATCGAGGACGACAGCCTCGTATCCGAGGTCCAGCTCAAGCCGCGCGCCGTTTACACGCGGGCCCGCGTGCAAGCGGATGTGCAGCGGATTCTCACGCTCTATCGCCGCCAGGGTCTTTACGCGGCCCAAGTCGATCCCAAGATCATCAATCTCGACAACAACCGCATCGACGTGGTGTTCGAGATCAATGAGGGACCCACGACCAAGGTTCGCGCCATCAATTTCATCGGCAACAGAGCCTTCAGCGATTCCCAGCTCCGCTACGTGGTCAGCACCACGCAGACAACCTGGCTGAGCTTCCTCAAGAGCACCAATATCTACGATCCGGATCGACTGAACCTCGACCGCGAATTGGTCCGCCAATTTTATCTGAAGAATGGCTATGCCGACGTCCGCGTGGTTTCGGCCACCGCCGACCTCGACCGGGACGGCCGGGGCTTCTTCATCACATTCACCATCGACGAAGGCGAGAAATACCGTTTTGGCGACATCGAGGTCGAATCGCCACTGCCTTCGCTCAACACGGTGCCGCTGCGGCGCGTCATCGTGACCCGCCCAGGGCGCGTCTACAATGTGCAGAGGATCGAGACGACGGCCGAGGCCTTGACCATCACCGCCTCGCAGCAAGGCTACTCCTTCGCTCAGGTCAAGCCGCGCTTCGACCGCGATCCGGAGACCCACCGGATCAATATCACTTACGTCATCGAGGAGGGTCCCCGGGTCTATATCGAGCGGATCAACATCGTCGGTAACTTCCGAACCCAGGATGACGTAATTCGGCGCGAGTTCAGTTTGGCCGAAGGCGATGCCTTCAACCGGCTGCTCGTCGAGGCGGCGAGGCGGCGGCTGCGCTCGCTCGGCTATTTCAAGACGGTGGAGATCGAAACCGAGCCAGGCGGCGCCCCGGACCGGATCGTGCTCATCGTCAGGGTTCAAGAACAGCCCACGGGCGAACTGTCCTTCGGCGCCGGCTACTCCACGAGCGAGGGTGTCATCGGTGACATCAGCATCACCGAGCGCAATCTGATGGGCAAAGGCCAATATGTGAGACTGGGCTTCTCCGGAAGTCTGGAGCGCGCCCAGGTCGATTTCAGCTTCACCGAGCCGCACTTCCTCGATCGTAACCTCGCCGCAGGCTTCGATCTCTTCCACAAGGAGGTCGACTTCACCAATGTGGCCTCCTTCCGCGAGCGCAACACCGGTGGCAATTTGCGCATGGGCTTCCCGATTGCCAACAACACGCAACTCGGCCTCCGCTACCGCTTCGAGCGCGAGGAGATCTACGACGTTGCCAGCGATGCCTCGCTGGCGGTCAAGCAATCGGAAGGCGTCAACAACGTTTCGAGCATCGGCTTCACCGTTGCTTACGATACGCGTAATCTGCCGCAGTCGCCTTCAAGCGGCATCTTCGTCTCGTTCTCACAGGACATGGCCGGCATCGGTGGCGACGTGAACTATTTCCGGTCGGTCTTTGACAGCCGCGGCTACTATCCGATCACCCCCAAGATTATTTTGGTCGGGCGCGTCCAGGGCGGCGTTATCGACGGCTGGGGCGGCGACGACGTGCGTCTGACCGACCTCTTCTTCAAGGGCGGCGAAACGATCAGAGGCTTCGAGCGCGCAGGCTACGGTCCACGCGACGCTTGCGAGGACCCCTCCACCGGCAAGCGGGTCAAGGACTGCTCGAGAGATCCGCTTGGCGGCCAGATCTTTTGGGCCTCCACCGCCGAGGTCCGTTTCCCGATCCCATTCGTTCCCGACAACCTCGGCATCCAAGGCGCTGTGTTCGTCGACGCCGGCTCGCTGTTCGAGCCAAGCGGCCTGGCCCAGACGGCTGTCGACCAAGACGAAGGCAGCTTCATCCTCGACGGTGCGGACGTGCGCATGTCGTCTGGCATCAGCCTGATCTGGCAGTCGCCCTTGGGACCGTTGCGCGCCGATCTGGCGCAGGCCCTTCTCAAAACCTCCTACGACAGAACTGAACTCTTCCGCTTCGGCGCCTCGACCAATTTCTAGGGGCTTGCCAAGGCTTGCCCCTTGGAGTCATTGGTGAGACGGCACCCATTGCCGGTGAGTATTTGATGGAACATCCGGGCTTCTTCGAGCGCGCCGGGCCCTTCTCCTTGCGCGCCATGATCGAGGCCGCGGGAGCGGTACCCTCCGGCGAGGTCGATCTCGACACTAAGATCAAGGACGTGAGACCCCTGGATGTGGCGGGCAGCGGGGACTTGTCGTTCCTCGACAACCCCAAATATCTCTCGCTGTTCACCCAGACCACGGCCACGGCCTGTCTCGTCGCCCCCAAATTTGCAGGCCAGGTGCCCGCCGCTACCGTGGCCCTGGTCACGCCGGATCCCTATCGGGGCTTCGCCAAGGTGCTAGCCTTATTCTATCCCGGCGCGATCAAACCCAAACCCGCCAGGGACCGAGCCGGTGGTGGCGAGACGGTCGATCGGAGCGCACGTCTGGAGGAAGGCGTAACGGTCGAACCTGGCGCCGTGATCGGCCCGGAGGCTTCGATCGGACGCGGCACCACCATCGCCGCCGGCAGCGTCATCGGCTACCGGGTGCATGTCGGGCGCGACTGCCATATTGGGCCAAATGCGACGTTGACCAACAGCCTCGTCGGCAACCGAGTGACGCTTCACGCCGGCACGTCGATAGGGCAGGACGGGTTCGGCTTTGCCATGGGCAGAGCTGGTCACCAGAAGGTACCCCAAATCGGCCGCGTCATCATCCAAGACGACGTTGAAATCGGCGCCAACACCACGATCGACCGCGGGGCGCTCCGCGACACCGTGATCGGAGAGGGCACGAAAATTGATAATCTGGTGCAAATCGGGCACAACGTGGTGATCGGAAGGCATTGCATCATCGTGGCACAAACCGGTATTTCGGGTAGCGCCGAGCTCGGAGATTTCGTCGCCCTGGGCGGCCAGGTCGGTGTGGTTGGCCACGTCAAGATCGGCGCCGGCGCCCAGATCGCCGGTAGCAGCAACGTGCGAGGCAATGTGCCGCCAGGCGCGCGCTGGGGAGGCACCCCGGCAAAGCCGGTGCGGCTATGGTTTAGGGAGCTTACCGTTCTACGCCAGCTGGCGGAGCGCAAGGACGTGAAGCTCGACTCGAATGAGAACGACGGCTAGCCGATCGGCTGGTCGTCATGGGAGCCCAGTGGAATGAACGAGAGCGGTGTGAAGACCAAGCTGGGAAGGGCGGAGATCACCGATATCCTCCGGCTCCTGCCGCATCGCTATCCGTTCCTGCTTGTCGATCGCATCATCGACATGGACGGTGACCGCTCGGCCATCGGCATCAAGAACGTCACCGCGAACGAGCCGTTCTTCCAGGGGCATTTCCCCGGAAACCCAGTCATGCCCGGCGTGCTTCTGATCGAAGGCATGGCCCAAACGGCGGGCGCGCTCTGCATGCGCCACATCGAGGAGTTCAAGCAACCTCCGCTCGTCTATTTCATGGCCATCGACAAGGCACGCTTTCGCCGCCCGGTGGTACCGGGCGACACCGTGCAGTACCACGTCCAGAAGATGCGCAATCGCGGGCGCGTGTGGCGCTTCCGGGCACGCGCGCTGGTCGACGGCGCCGTCGTCGCCGAGGCCGAAGTCAGCGCCGTGATCATCGAAAACTAAGTCAAGTACGCAAGAGCATGGCCAACATTCACCCGACCGCGGTGGTCGATCCAAATGCTGACCTGGGCGAGGGCGTCGACATCGGGCCGTTCTGCGTCGTCGGGCCGGAGGCCACGCTCGGCGATGGCGTCGTCCTTCATTCCCACGTCGTGGTCGTGGGCCAGACGACAATCGGCGCGGGCTGCCAGATCTTCCCCTTCGCCTCGCTCGGTCATATTCCGCAAGACCAGAAATATCACGGCGAAGCGAGCCGCCTGGAAATCGGACCACAGACCGTCATCCGCGAGCATGTCACCATCAATTCCGGCACCGAAGCTGGAGGTTTGCTCACGCGCGTGGGCTCGCATTGCCTGTTAATGGTGGGCGCTCACGTCGCTCATGACTGCCAGCTCGGCGACCACGTCATCCTCGTCAACAACGCGACCCTGGGCGGCCACGTGCTGGTTGGCGACCACGCCATCCTTGGGGGCCTATGCGCCGTGCATCAATTCGTGCGGATCGGCGCCCGCGCCTTTGTTGGGGGCATGTCGGGGGTGGAGAAGGACGTCATTCCCTTTGGCATGGTGATCGGAAACCGCGCGCATCTGTCGGGATTGAATATTGTCGGTCTTAAGCGTCAGGGCTTTCCACGGGAGCAGATCCACGAGCTCCGCCAGGCCTATCGCATGCTGTTCGCGAGCGAAGGCACGTTGAAGGAGCGGCTCGAGGACGTAGAGAACATGTTCAAGGCCAATCCGCTCGTGCGCGAGATCGTCGACTTCATCAAGAGCAATTCAGACCGCTCTTTTTGCGTGCCCAGCAACAATGTCCCCGCGTCAATCCAAAGCTGAGCTTGAAATGCCGAAGGTAGACGAATTGGCGAAGGAGGGCGGTCCGCTCGCCATCATCGCGGGCGGCGGTACGCTACCTTGCGCGATTGCCGCAGCGGTCACCGCCGGAGGCGGCCGGGTCCATATCATCGGCATTCGCGGCGAGGCCGACGAGACGATCGCAAGCTATCCCCATAGCTGGATGAAATGGGGCGAGGCCGGCAAGTTGTTCGCGACCCTGAAGCAGGAAGGTTGCCACGACCTAATCTTTATCGGCACCGTCGGCAGACCCGATCTGAGCAACATCAAGCTTGATTTGGGGGCCATCAGGGCGCTGCCCTTCCTGCTCAGCCTGCGCAAGGGCGGTGACGACAGCGTGCTGTCGCGGATCGTGGGCTTCATTGAGGACAAAGGCTATCGCGTGCGGGGAGCCGGAGAGGTGGCGCCAGAGCTCTTGGCCGGAATCGGGACACTCGGCGCCAAGGCGCCATCGACCGAAAGCATGGCCGATATCGAGGCAGGCTTCCGCGTGGTCGAGGCGCTCGGGCGCCTCGATGTGGGCCAAGCCGCCGTCGTGGCCAAAGGTCACGTGCTTGCGGTGGAAGCGGCGGAAGGCACCGACGCGATGCTTGCGCGCTGCGCCGGGCTCCGACAATGGGGTCGCCGCCCCCGCGCCGGGGTGATGGTGAAGGCGCCAAAGCCTGGACAAGAGGAACGCGTGGACCTGCCGACGATCGGCCCGGATACGGTGGACAAGGCGGCCCATGCCGGGCTCGCGGGCATTGCCGTCGCGGCCGGCCGGGTCCTGATCGCGGACCGTGCCGCCACCATCGCCGCAGCCGATGAACATGGGTTGTTCTTGTTTGGCCAGCCCCAGGCCAGCACGTCTGATGACTAGTCAGCGGAGCTCTGGCTCCGATCCGCGGGAGAGCCCGCTGAAACTGTTCCTCATCGCCGGCGAACATTCGGGCGATGCGCTCGGCGCCAAGCTCATCTCGGCCTTGCGCGTTCTATCACCGAGGCCGCTCGATCTTGCCGGCGTCGGCGGCGAGCTGATGGCCGAGCAAGGCTGCCCCTCGCTGTTCCCCCTAGCCGAAATCGCGGTCATGAGTCCGCTCGACCTGCTCCCGCACCTGCCGAATATCTGGCGGCGTATCCGGCAAACGGTAAGAGCCGTGATCGCGCAGGACCCCGACGCGCTGGTGATTCTCGACAGTCCGGAATTCACCCACCAAGTGGCCAAGCGCGTGCGCCGGCTCAAGCCCGACATTCCCATCGTCGATTATGTGTCGCCGAGCGTCTGGGCTTGGCGCCCCGGCCGTGCCCGCAAGATGCGCGGCTATGTCGACCATATCCTCGGCATCCTTCCCTTCGAGCCGGAGGCGCACCGGCGTCTCGGCGGCCCGCTCTGCAGCTATGTCGGCCATCCGCTGGTCGAGAAACTCGACTGGATGCAGACCCTCGACCCCGAGGCCTTGCGCCGGCGGCTTGGCATCGCCAAGGACCGCAACATTGTCGTGGTCCTGCCCGGCAGCAGAACCAGCGAGGTCAAACGCCTGATGGCGCCCTTCGGCGATGCGCTGCTACGGCTGGAAGAGCAGGCCGGTCCCTTGGCGGTCATCCTCCCCGTGGTGTCCAGCGTTCGCGCTCTGATCGAGGAGGGACTCAAGAGCTGGTCCGTGACGCCGCATATCGTGAGCGGCGAGACCGACAAATTTTCCGCCTTCAAGCTGGCGCGCGTCGCTCTGGCGGCGTCGGGCACCGTCACGCTAGAGCTGGCGCTGGCCGGAACCCCGATGGTCGTGGCCTACAGGTCCGATCCGCTGGCGGGGACCTTGCGCTTTCTCCTGATTGCTCATTCGGTCGTGTTGCCGAACCTCATCCTTGGCGAGAATGTCATCACCGAGCTGTTGCAAGAAAACTGCACCGGCGAAAGGCTGAGTCAGGCCCTCATGCCGCTCTTGCGGGGCGGACCGGAGCGGGAGGCGCAGCTTGCGGGCTTGGCTCGCGTCACCGAGCGTGTCGGCGAGGCGGAGGAATCCCCGAGCCTGGGGGCGGCGAGGATCGTCCTCGCCTATGCTCAAGGAACGCAGGCTGAGCTCAGCGAGACCTAGCGCGCGTCGACGGGGATATAGGCGCGCTCGACCGGGCCGGTATAGAGCTGCCGCGGCCGGCCGATACGCTGCGAGGGATCCTCGATCATCTCCTTCCACTGCGCGATCCAGCCGACGGTGCGGGCGATCGCGAACAACACGGTGAACATATCGGTCGGGAAGCCGAGGGCCTTCAGCGTGATGCCGGAATAGAAGTCGATATTGGGATAGAGCTTCTTCTCGATGAAATAGTCGTCGTTCAGGGCGATCCGCTCAAGCTCGAGGGCGACTTGAAGGATGGGATCGTCCTTGTGACCCACCGCTTCGAGCACCTCATGGCAGGTCTTCTGCATGATGCGGGCCCGGGGATCGTAGTTCTTGTAGACGCGGTGGCCGAAGCCCATCAGCCTGAAGGGGTCGTCCCGGTCCTTGGCGCGCTTGATGTATTCGGGGATGCGGTCGACCGACCCGATCTCTTGCAGCATCTCGAGCGCCGCCTCGTTGGCGCCGCCATGGGCGGGACCCCAGAGACAAGCGATGCCCGCCGAGATGCAGGCAAAGGGGTTGGCGCCAGACGAGCCGGCAAGCCGGACCGTCGAGGTCGAGGCATTCTGCTCGTGGTCGGCGTGCAGGATGAAGATGCGGCGCATGGCACGGGCCAGCACCGGATCGACTTTATATTCCTCGCAGGGCACGGCGAAGCACATGTGCAAGAAGTTGGCGGAGTAATCGAGCTCGTTGCGCGGATAGATGAAGGGCTGGCCGATCGAATATTTATAGGCCATGGCGGCAATGGTCGGCATCTTGGCGATCATGCGCACGCTTGCCACGTCGCGCTGCCTCGGGTCACTGATGTCGATCGAGTCGTGATAGAAGGCGGACAGCGCGCCGACCACACCGACCATGACGGCCATGGGATGCGCGTCCCGGCGGAAGCCGGTGTAGAACTTCGTCATCTGCTCGTGCACCATGGTGTGGCGCGTGATGCGGTGGCAGAAGGCCTTGTACTGCTCTGCGGTCGGAAGATCCCCGTAAAGCAGCAGGTAGCACGTCTCCATGAAGGTGCCGTGCTCGGCGAGCTCGTCGATTGGATAGCCGCGGTAAAGCAGTATCCCCTTGTCGCCGTCGATAAAGGTGATCTTCGACTCGCAACTCGCCGTCGACGTGAATCCCGGATCGTAGGTGAAATGCCCGGTGTCGGCGTAGAGGGTGGTGATGTCGATCACATCGGGGCCGAGGGTGCCTTTGCGGATTGGCAACTCCTGCTGTTCGCCGCCGATCGCCAAGGACGCTTCGGCCGCGACCGGCTTGCGGATATAGCTTTCTGCCACGCTCATAAAAGCCTCCTGCCACTCCAATGCGATGAGAGAGAACTCACGCCTATCTGGCTCCATTGTGCCAGCAGTTCGGAGTTTCGCGTAGTAAATTTTTGCACTGCGGGATAGTTGACGCAAAACGTGACGCAGTGCAACAATAGCGTTGCACAAATGTTATGCAGAATTCATTGACGCGCCTGATCGGCGATGCGTGCCAGCGACTCCTCGCGCCCCAGCACCTCAAGCACATCGAAGATACCGGGAGAGGTTGACTTGCCGGTGAGGGCGGCGCGGAGCGGCTGCGCCAATTTGCCAAGCTTGAGGCCAGCCTCCTCGGCATGGGCTCGCACGGAAGCATCGAGCGCCTCCTTGGCCCAGGGCTCCACGCCTTCCAGCCGCGGCAACAGCGCCGCGAGTGTTTCGCGTCCGGGCTGGTCGAGCAGCTTTTCCGCCTGCGCATCGAGGGCGAGCGGCCGCTTGGTGAACAAATATTGGGCGTTGTCCAGGAGCTCTATCAGGGTCTTGGCGCGCTCTTTCAGTCCGGGCAGGGCGCGCTCGAGCTTGCGCCAGCCGTCCGGCCCGATCGAAGCTGCGAGCTGGTCTCCGTTCGGCAGCTCCGGAACCAACGCGCGCAGCCGGTCGACGATCTCCGCGTCCGGCGTCTCTCTCAGATAATGCCCGTTGAGATTTTCGAGTTTGGTGAAGTCGAACCGCGCCGCCGAGCGTCCGATGGCGTCGAGATCGAACCAGCGGATCATGTCTTCCGCGGACATGATCTCCTCGTCGCCATGGCTCCAGCCAAGCCGCACGAGGTAATTGCGCAAGGCCGCCGGCAGATAGCCCATGGCGCGATAAGCCTCGACCCCAAGCGCACCGTGACGCTTGGAGAGCTTGGCGCCGTCGGAGCCATGAATCAGCGGCAAATGGGCGAAGATCGGCGTCTGCCAGCCGAGCGCCTTGTAGATTTGCGACTGGCGCGCGGCATTGGTGAGATGGTCGTCGCCGCGAATGACATGGGTGGTGCCCATATCGTGGTCGTCGACCACCACCGAAAGATTGTAGGTCGGCGTCCCGTCGCTGCGGAGGATGACGAGGTCGTCCAGATCCTTGTTGGCGAAGACGACACGGCCCTGCACCTGGTCCTCGATGACGGTCTCGCCGTCATTCGGCGCCTTGAAACGAATGGCGGGAGCAATGCCGGCCGGCGCCTCGGCCAGATCACGGTCGCGCCATCTGCCGTCATAGCCGGGAGCGCGGCCCTCGGCCCGTGCCTTTTCGCGCATGGCCGTGAGCTCCTCCGCGCTCGCATAGCAGCGATAGGCCTTGCCCTCGGCGAGGAGCTGCTCTGCCATCTCGCGGTGACGCATGGCGCGGGAAAGCTGATAGACGGGCTCCCCCTCCCAGTCGAGCCCGAGCCAAGTCAGGCCGTCGAGGATGGCGAGGATCGCTCCCTCCGTCGATCGCGCCTGATCGGTGTCCTCGATGCGAAGCAGCATCTTGCCGCCTTTTGCCTTGGCGTAGAGCCAATTGAACAGGGCCGTGCGCGCTCCGCCGATATGCAGATAGCCGGTGGGTGAGGGGGCAAAACGCGTGACGACTTTGTCGCTCATGGACTGGGACGGGGCCTTCGGTGAATTGAGAGGGACGCGACGCTGGCGTGGTGTAGCATAGGGACGGGGAAAGGTCAGGGCAGAGGCATCGACGATGCCGGTCCGGGACGAGCACGCTTGGTTGGGGGAGGGAGGCGCCCCGTCCGGTCGATTGCGCTGGACGCCGCGCCTGATCGCCGCGCTCGCCCACGCCCTCGAGGCCGAATCCGACCGCTGGTTCCTCTGGATCCCGGTGCTCTTCGCCGGGGGAATTCTCGCCTATTTCACCCTTTCCGACGAGCCGACCCCGGTATCGGCAGCGGCCGTCATCATCGCCGCCATTGGGCTCTGCCTCGCCGTGAGGGGCTCTGGCCTCGGCCTCGTCGTCGGCGCCTCGGCCCTGGCGCTGGCCGCGGGCTTTGCCACCGCCAAGCTTCGCACCGAGCTGGCGCGTGCCCCCGTCCTTGCCGAGGAGATGCGCGGGGTCGCGGTGAGGGGCTGGGTCGAACGCTACGAACCCCGCGACAAGGCCAAGGCCAGGATCACCTTGCGCGTGATCGGCCTCGGCCAATTGCCGCCCGAGGCGACGCCCTATCGCGTGCGCGTCACCGTTGGCGCCGCCAAAGGACGGGTGGAGACCGGCGAGGCGATCGCGCTGAAGGCGACCCTCCGGCCGCCGCCAGAGCCGATCCTGCCGCATGGCTTCGATTTCGGCCGGACCGCCTGGTTCGGCCGCCTGGGCGCCAGCGGCTACGCCACGGGAAAGCCCGAACCGCTCCACGACCTGGGCGAGCCGCCATGGGATTTGAGGCTCTGGGCCTCGATCGACCACCTCCGGGCCCTGGTCAATCTCCGCATCCGCGCGAGCCTGCCAGGCCAGCGCGGTGAGATCGCCACGGCGCTGATTACCGGCGAGCGGGCCGGCATCTCCGAGGAGGACAATCAGGCCATGCGCGATTCCGGCCTGTTCCACATCCTGTCGATCTCGGGCCTGCATATGGTGATCATGGCCGGCACCGTGTTCTGGCTGGTACGGGCGGGCCCGGCGCTGATTCCGTCCATCGCGCTCAGCTTCCCGATCCGCAAATGGGCGGCCGGAGTGGCGCTCGCGGTCGCTCTATTCTATCTGCTTCTGTCCGGCGCGGCGGTGCCCACGGTCCGCTCCTGGATCATGATGAGCATCGTTCTCCTCGCCGTGATCCTCGACCGGCCCGCACTCACCATGCGCAACGTGGCGCTCGCGGCTTTGGTGATCCTGGTGATCGCGCCCGAAAGCCTGTTCGATCCGAGCTTCGAGATGTCCTTTGCCGCCGTGATCGGGCTCGTGGCTCTGGTCGAGGCGAACAGCAAGCGCCTACAGGACCGGGCGCGGGATGTGAGCTTCGTCTGGCGCGGGCTCCGCCGGCTTTGGGCCGTCATCGTCGGCGATGTGGTGACCACGCTCGTCGCCACGGCGGCGGTCGCCCCGTTCGCCATCTACCATTTCCACCGCATGTCGCATTACGGTGTCGCCGCCAATCTGATCGCGTTGCCGCTGGTCAGCATCGTGATCATGCCCTTCGCCCTGCTGAGCCTCGTGGCGATGCCGTTCGGCCTCGAGGCGTGGCCATTATGGGTCATGGGCCTGGGCATCGAACTCCTGGTCGCCACCGGCAAATGGGTGGCGTCCTGGCCGGGCGCCGTCTCGATCCTGCCGTCGATTTCGGGCACGTCGCTAGTGCTGATGGTGCTCGGAGGCCTCTGGTTCTGTCTGTGGCAGACGCGCTGGCGTTCGCTCGGCCTCGTCGCCATCTCGGCCGGCCTCTTGCTGAGCGGCGGCGGCACGAGGCCCGACGTCATGGTCGAACGCGACGGCCGCAGCGTGGCGCTCAGAGGCGAGGACGGCGCGCTCGCACTGCCGCCGGCTACGCGCGCGAATTACAGCGTCGATCATTGGCTGCTCGCCGACGGCGATGAGCGCGATGCGGCTGGAGCGTCCGCCAACAGCCCGTTCGCTTGCGACCTTCTCGGCTGCATCGGCAAGGTCAAGGGCAAGACTATCGCTCTCGTCCGCCATCCGGCTGCGCTCGAAGAGGACTGCCGCATCGCCGACATCGTCATCGCCGCGATCAGCGTCGGCAAGGCCTGCAAGGCGGCACGGGTGGTCATCGACCGGCGCATGCTGCGAGCGGCAGGGGCGCACGCGCTCTATATCGAAGGACTTTCGATCCGTAGCGAAAGCGTGGCGGAGACGAGGGGGCGGCGGCCCTGGGTGCCCGAACGGGAGGTCGCGAAGCCGCCATTGCCCTCGGGCCACGCCTATGCCAGCGACCCGAGCGCATCCGGCGGCAGCGACGGCGAGCGCTTCTACGGCAATCCCGAAGATTGATGCAGCTTCAGCCTTAGTAGCGGCGAATGAGGCCGACCAGCCGTCCTTGAACGCGTACCCGGTCGGGGCCGAAAATACGCGTCTCATAGGCCTGGTTGGCGGCTTCGAGCGCGATTGAATCGCCGCGGCGGCGGAGGCGCTTCAAGGTCGCTTCCTCCTCGTCCACCAGCGCCACGACGATGTCGCCATTGCCGGCGTCCTCGCCTTTGCGGATGATAATGGTGTCGCCTTCGAGGATGCCGGCGTCGATCATCGAATCGCCTTTGACCTCGAGTGCGAAGTGCTCCCCCTTGGTCAGCAACTCGGGCGGAACGTCGATCGTATCCAGGCGGGTCTGGATCGCCTCGGCCGGTACACCGGCGGCAATGCGGCCCATGACCGGCACGCTCACGGTCTGCGGCATGCTCTCGCCTTCGGCGATCTGCGGTACGCGTCCAAGGCTTCCCTCGATCACGCTTGGCGAAAAGCCTCGGGAGCGGGCTGAGCCGACCGTCTGCACCACGGATTCCGGCAGTCGTACGATTTCCATGGCGCGGGCCCGATGCGGCAGCCGCCGCACGAAGCCGCGCTCCTCGAGCGCGGTGATCAGCCGGTGAATGCCTGATTTCGATTTCAGGTCGAGAGCATCCTTCATCTCGTCGAAGGAGGGCGGTATGCCCGTCTCCTTCAACCGCTCGTGGATGAACATGAGAAGCTCTTTTTGCTTCGAAGTTAGCATCTGGTCCCTTCAGCCGCGTCTCGTCGCCGGCCGCCCGTTGTACAAATCATGAACAGTTGTATCTGTTCTAGTTGTGTTCCGCAAGCAGGATCGACCCCACATCTCGTGCCAAGCCCTGCGGTCCGGCTCTTGGTCTGGCTGATTCGTATTGCCGAGGGCTTAATTTTTGAGGGTCAGGCGTCGAAGGGAATGATCCTGACCCGATGGCCTTTGGCGAGCGCCGGAGCATGCGGCGGCCGCACGATGAGGCAATCGGTGCGGGCGAACTCCGCCATTTGCGCGCTGTCCTGGGAGGGCAACGCCGCCACCAGCCTGTCGCCATTCGCCGTCCAGGCGGAAATCGCCCGCATGTAATGTTCGCGCGGCCCATTGGCCTCCAAATCCTGGCCAAGCACGGCTTCCAGAGGTCCGCGCGCGTCCTCTCCGAGCCCGAGCAGCCGGTGCAGCATGGGCACCAGGAAAACGAGTCCGCAAATGAGGGCCGAGACGGGGTTGCCAGGCACTCCAAGCACGCGCTGACGTCCCAGGCGCCCATAGAGCAGCGGCTTTCCCGGCCGCATGGCGATCCTCCAGAAGTCGAGCTCAAGCCCCTCTGAGCGGAGCGCGGAGCCCACGAGATCGCGGTCGCCGACCGAGGCCCCACCAATGGTCAGGAGAATGTCGGCGGCGCTACCGGCCCGGATATGGGCGATCAGGCTGTCCGCTGTGTCCTTGGCGATGCCAAGGCTGATGGGCTCGCCGCCTTCCGCCTCGACCAGGGCTCCAAGCCCATAAGAGACCGAGGCGATGATCTCGTCCGGGCCGGGAGCCGAGCCCGGAGGCACCACCTCATCGCCGGTGGAAAGGATCGCGACCTTCGGCCGGCGCCGCACCGGAAGCTCGGCATGATTCATGGCGGCGGCAAGCATCACCTCACGCGGCCCGAGCTTCAGCCCCGCGCGCAACAGCACCTCGCCTTCGGTGAAATCCTGGCCGCGGGGGCGAATATGCGCTGGCCCCGTTTCCCTGACCGTGACTCTTCCATTCGTCCGGTCGACATTCTCTTGGATGATGACCATGTCGGCGCCCTCCGGCACCGGGGCGCCGGTGAAGATGCGGACCGCCTCGCCGCCGCCAACCTTGCCGTCGAAGCCGCGGCCGGCCACTGCCTCGCCGATCAGCGTCAGCGTCGCCGGCAAGCTCGCGACATCCTTAGCCCGCACCGCATAGCCATCCATGGCCGATGCATCGAAGGGAGGCTGGGTGAGGCGGCCCGCCAAATCCTCGGCTAGCACGCGCCCATGGGCTTTGACCAGAGGAACCCATTCCACCTCGAGGGGATCGAGGCCTTGGGTGACGCGGGCCAGAGCTTCAGCGACGGGGAGAAGGGCCATCAGCAATTAACGGCGAGTGGCCGTAGCCTTGAAATTCCCGGAGCGGCCGCCGGTCTTCTCGATCAGGCGAATGCCGGAGAAATTCATGGCCCGGTCGACCGCCTTGCACATGTCGTAAAGCGTGAGGCAGGCGACGGTGACCGCGGTCAGCGCTTCCATTTCAACCCCGGTCTTGGCCTCCACCTTGGCGGTCGCCTCGACGCGGATGCCGGCGGGATCGCGCGACGGCGTAAACTCGACGGTCACTTGCGTCAAAGGGAGGGGGTGGCAGAGCGGGATCAACTCGTGCGTGCGCTTGGCGGCCATGATGCCGGCGATGCGGGCGGTGGCGAGAACGTCGCCTTTTGGCGCCTGGCCGCTGAGGATCAGGTCCAGTGTCTCCGGCGCCATGGCGACGAAACCCTCGGCGACGGCGCTGCGTTCGGTCACCGCTTTGGGCGAGACATCGACCATGCGCGCCTCGCCGGCCTCGTTCAGATGGCTCAAGCGCCGCTCGGTCATTGCGCCGCCTCGGGCTGAGCGACGGCCGTGCCGGTCAGCAGCGCCCGCGTCGCCGCGGCCACGTCGGCTTGGCGCATCAGGCTCTCGCCCACGAGAAAGGCGCCAACCCCGGCAGCCCCCAGCCGCACCAAATCGGCATGGGTGAAGATGCCGCTCTCGGCGATGACGATGCGGTCCTTCGGCACGCGCGGCGCCAGCGCCTCGGTGGTGGCGAGGCTCGTGGCGAAATTCTTCAGGTTGCGGTTGTTGATGCCGATCAGCCTGGTGTCCAGCGCCAGCGCCCGGTCGAGCTCGGCTTGGTCATGCACCTCGGCCAGCACGTCCATGCCAAGCCCATGCGCCGCTTGGCTAAGCTCCTGCGCGGTCGCGTCGTCGACCGCGGCCATGATGATGAGAATGCAGTCCGCGCCCAGAGCGCGCGCTTCGAGCACCTGATAGGAATCGAGCATGAAATCCTTGCGCAGCGCCGGGAGGCTCGTCGCGTCGCGCGCCTGCGCCAAATATTCCGCATGGCCCTGGAAAGACGGTGTGTCCGTTAGTACCGAAAGACAGGTGGCCCCGCCCGCCTGATAGGCCCGCGCCAGCGCCGGCGGATCGAAATCGGCGCGGATCAAGCCCTTTGACGGGCTCGCCTTCTTGATCTCGGCGATCAGGGCGAAGTCCGAGCGCCCTAAACACGCAGCGATGGCTTGCGCGAAAGGCCGCACCGGCGAGGCTGCCTCGGCGCGCGCGCGCAGGAGGTCGGCAGGCGAGGCGGCCTTGGCGGCTTCGACCTCGCGCCGCTTATAGGCCAGGATCTTGTCGAGCACGTCGGCCATGGCTCAGAGCCTATCATGGCTGAGCTTAATGAGCGCTTCGAGCACGCCGGCCGCTTTGCCGCTGTCGATGGACTGGGCTGCGAGCGCGACACCCTCGCGCAGCGTCTTGGCCTTGCCCGCGACCAGGAGTGCAGCACCGGCGTTCAAGAGCACGATGTCCCGGAACGGCCCCTGCATGCCGTTGAGCACCGCTTTGAGATGGGCCGCATTCTCGACCGCATCGCCGCCGAGAAGGTCCTGCGGACGCGCGTCGGGGAGGCCGGCATTCCGGGGCGAGATCCTGAAGGTCGAGACCTGCCCGGCATCGAGCAAAGCCACATCGCTGATACCCGTCGTGGTCAGCTCGTCGAGTCCATCGCTGCCATGCACCACCCAGGCCCGCTTGACGCCTAAGAGACCGAGGACCTGCGCCATCGGCTCGACCCATTCCGCCGCGAACACGCCGACGACCTGGAATTTGGTGCCGGCCGGATTGGCGAGCGGCCCGAGCAAATTGAAGATCGTGCGCGTGCCAAGCTCGGTGCGCACCGCCGCCACATGGCGCATCGCGGCATGGTGGGCCGGGGCGAACATGAAGCCGAGCCCGCATTCGGCAATGCAGCGCGAGATGGTCTCGGGACTTGCCTCGATATTCACCCCAAGCGCCGACAGCACATCGGCCGAACCGCAGCGCGAAGAGATCGAGCGGTTGCCATGCTTGGCGACCGGCACGCCGGCGCCAGCGACTACGAAAGCAGCGCAGGTGGAGATGTTGAACGTACCCTTGGCATCGCCACCAGTGCCGCAGGTGTCGATCGCGCCGTCTGGCGCGCGCACCGGGAGGGCATGGGCGCGAAGCGCGCGGGCAGCACCTGCGATCTCGTCCACGGTCTCGCCGCGCACGCGGAGTCCCATCAGCAGCGCGCCGATCTGGGCCGGCGTGGCCGAGCCCGACATCACGAGTTCGAATGCGTCCGCCGCCTCTTCCTGGCTGAGGGTCTGGCCCGATGCAACCTTGGCGATGGCTTGACGCAGATCGGCGATCGTCGCGGTACCAGCCAGCACGGGATTAGAGGGCACCGATCGCGTCTTTCGGCGAAGCCCGTGAGCGGCGTTCGACCCGCGCGAGATCGAGGAAATTCGCGAGCAGCTGATGACCGTGTTCGGAGGCGATGCTTTCGGGGTGAAACTGAACGCCATGCACGGGATAGGTCTTATGCCGCAGCCCCATGATGACGCCATCGGCCGTCTCCGCCGTGATCTCAAGCTGATCCGGCAGGCTCGACCGCTCGACGACGAGAGAATGGTAGCGGGTGGCGGAAAAATCCTGCGGCAGGCCGACGAACACGTCGCTGCCGGTGTGATGCACCTTTGACAGCTTGCCGTGCATCAGCACGGGAGCGCGCACCACCCGGCCGCCATAGACCTGGCCGATGGCCTGATGCCCGAGGCACACGCCAAGAATCGGGATCTCCGGACCGGCCCGCTCGATCAGTTCAAGACAGATACCGGCACGGTCGGGATCGCAAGGCCCGGGCGACAACACGATCGCCTCTGGCGCTTCGGCCAGCACCTCGTCCACACTGACCTTGTCATTGCGGTAGACGCGCGTGCTCGCGCCCAATTCTCCAAGGAAATGAACGAGGTTATAGGTGAAGCTGTCGTAATTATCGATGAGCGTGAGCATGGGGAACCTGTTACGCCCCCGGCCGACGCGGCGTCAAGCAGTCCCGGCCATTCCCTGCCCGACATCCCTCGGCGTGAGAAACAGCTCGAGCTTGCCGCTATTAATCGTGACGCTGCTCCAGCCGCCCCCGGGAAAGCGGATCACCACCAGGCCCGCGGTGGGCAATTTGGCCGCGAGCCGGTCCCTCAGATGCTTGGCGCCAGACCCGATCAGGTCGAGCGCGAAACTATGAATCTCCGGATTGTGCCCGACCATCAGGAGCTGGGTTGCCGGCGCGCCAACCCCGTGCAGCAAGGTCAGCATCTCCGCCGCGGAGGCATGATAGAGCTGATCCTCATAGATGATTTTTGGCTCAGCCTTCAGCGCCGGCAGCACGAGGGCCAGCGTATCCCGCGTCCGCCGCGCCGAGGAGCACAGCACCAGATCCGGATCGAGCCCGTGCTTGGCCATCGCGCGTCCCATCAGCGGGGCCGCGGCCACGCCTCGGCTATTCAGAGCCCGGTCGTGATCGGAGAGGGACGGGTCGTTCCAGCTCGACTTGGCGTGACGCAGGAGAATCAAGGTCAACATGGGACGCCTAGTGCAATCGGTTCACTGGCCGCGTTTGGCCCGGGCGGCGAAGCGCACGGCTTCTTCGGCCGCACGAAACAAGGCAGAGGCTTTGCTGACACACTCGGCCTGCTCACGCTCCGGCACCGAATCAGCGACGATTCCAGCACCCGCCTGCACATACATCACACCGTCCTTCACCACCGAAGTTCTGAGCACAATGCAGGAGTCCATCTCCCCATTGGCGGAGAAATAACCGACACAGCCGGCATAGAGCCCGCGCTTCTCCTCCTCCAGCTCATCGATGATCTCCATGGCTCGCACCTTGGGCGCGCCGGATACGGTGCCCGCCGGAAAACCGGCCATCAGCGCGTCGATGGCGTCGAATTGGGGCGCGAGCCGGCCTTCAACATTGGAAACGATGTGCATCACCTGGCTGTAATATTCGAGAAAGAAGCTGTCGGTGACGCGCACGCTGCCGATATCAGCCACGCGGCCCACATCGTTGCGGCCGAGGTCGAGCAGCATGAGATGCTCGGCGCGCTCTTTGGCGTCGGCGAGAAGTTCCGCGGCGAGGGCCTTGTCATCCTCGGGTCGAGCTCCGCGCGGCCGCGTCCCGGCGATGGGACGGATGGTCACAACTCCCTCGCGCACGCGCACCAGGATTTCGGGACTCGAGCCGACGACGGCGAAGCCGTCGAAATTGAGGTAATAGAGAAACGGCGAGGGATTGACGCGCCTGAGCGCGCGGTAGAGCGAAAAGGACGGCAGCGTGAAGGGCGCCTCGAAGCGCTGGCTGAGCACCACCTGGAAAATGTCGCCGGCGGCGATGTACTCCTTGGCGCGCGCGACCTTGCCCATATAGGCTTCCGGCGCCGTGCTCGACGTCAGCTCCGGGTGCGCGGCCTCGGCGCCAAGATCGCTTCCATGCGGCAACGGTTGGTCGAGCCGCTCGACGACGACGCTCAGCCGGTCCACCGCGCGCGCATAGGCCGCCTTGGAGCTGATGCCTGGCGCCGGCCGCACCGGCGTGACCAGGGTCATCTCGTCCTTCACCGTGTCGAAGATCACGATCAAGGTGGGCCGCACCAAAATGCTGTCGGGGAGGCCGAGTTTGTCCGGCCTGCTGGTGGGCAAATGCTCGATCAGCCTGACTGTGTCATAACCCATATAACCGAAGATACCCGCGGCCATCGGCGGCAGCTCCGGCGGAAGCTCGATTGCCGACTCGGCGAGCAGCGCGCGGAGCGATTCCAGCGTCGGCAGCGGCGAGGGGACGAAACCGGCGGCGTCGGCCAAAGGCGTCCGGTTCAATTCGGCCCGGGCGCCATTGGCCCTCCAGATCAGGTCGGGTTCGCAACCGATAATCGAGTAGCGGCCGCGCGCGGCGCCCCCCTCGACCGATTCCAGCAGGAAGCTGTTCGGCCGCTCATGCGCGAGCTTGAGCATGGCCGAGACCGGTGTCTCGAGATCGGCGACGAGCCGCGTCCAGGCGACTTGCGGCGTGCCCCCGTCATAGAGGCGAGCGAAAATCGAGAAGTCCGGCTCGATCGGAGCACCACCCTGTTGCGGCAAGGCCGTAACCGAAATGGCCTCCGCCGAACTCATTGCTGTTCGCTGCTCCCCGCGAGCTTCGCCAGCGCCTGCTGATTGACGGTGACGCCGTAGCGCGACTCCAAGGCGGAGAAATATTCCCCGATAATGTCTTCGCCCATGAACTGCTTGAGCTGGCGCTCCAGCGCCGCGGTTGTCGCCGCATCGAGCGGTGGCGCCGGCGTGATCGTATCCACCTGGAAGACGATGCGAGACTCATTGACGCCAGAAGGGGCCGAACCGTAACCGCCTTGGGGCAGGGTAAAGGCCTGCGTCACCGCGACCGGCAACACATTCACGGTGAGACCGCTACGCTTTAGCGGTTCGGACGGCAGAACCTCGGTGTTGAGCTCCTTGGCCAGCTCGTCAAGGGTCTTGCCCGCGGCGAGCTGCTTCACCAGATCGTCGGTATATTTCGCCAGCCTGGTCCGCTCCTCGTCGAGCCGCCAATCCCTCCCGACCTCGTCCTTCACTTGGTCGAAAGGCTTCAGCTGCTGCGGCGTGACCCCCAACACCTCATACCAGATCAATCCCTCATCCTTGGCGTCGATCGGGTCGTTCTCGACGCCAGAATCGGTGGCGAAGATGGCGTTCAAGAGATCGGTCTTCTGTGGCAGCTCCAGCGCCTTGCCGTCGGGACCCTGACCCTTGCGGTCGACTTGATCGTAGACTTGATAGTTGAGCTTGAATTTCCCCGCGACCTCGGAAAGCTGCGTGCCGGAGGCGCGTTCGTCCTCGATCTTGTCGTGAAGATCGAAGATCGCGCCTTGAGCACGTTCCTTGAGGAGCTTCTTCTCCAGCTCCGGCTTCGCATCCTCGAGGGTCACGATCTTGCCGGGCTCGATGGCGGTCACGCGCAGCAAGACGGTCCGGCCAAGCTGCCCGGTCACAGGCTCGCTCACCTTGTCTTTTTCGAGTTGGAACGCGGCGTCGGCGATCGCGGCATCGGCCATCTCCGTTCGCTTGAGGAGGCCAAGATCGATGTCGCTCTCGCTCAGGCCTTGCTCCTTGGCGAGGGCGATGAAATCCGTGCCGCCCTCGATCTTCTGATGGGCGGCATTGGCGGCGGCATTATCCGCGAATGAGATCTGCTGCACGCGACGGCGCTCGGGCGTGCCGAGCTTGTCCTTGTCGCGTTCGAAGGTCGCCTTCAGATCATCCTCGGTGATCTGCACCTTGTCCTTGACGGCCTCTGGCGTGACGGCAAGCACACCCACCTTACGCAACTGCGGCTGCGTATATTGGGCATGGTGATTGTCGTAGAAGCGCTTCAGATCCTCTTCGGTCGGGTCGGGCACGGCTCCGGCTGCGCTCTTCGGCACGAGCACGTAACGCAGGCTGCGGGTCTCGTTGTTGTAATTGTTAAGCGCATTGAGGAAGACCTGGGACGCGGCCGGCGACTTACCGACCGTGGCCAGGAGCTGACGCCGCAAATTGCGCTCCCGCTCCCCCGCCAGATAGCCTTGCTCGGTTAAGCTCATATTGCGCAAAGCCTGCTGGAAGGCGAGCGCACTGAAATTGCCGGTGGAATCCTGGAACGCGGATTCCTTCATGATGCCTTCGAGGATGGCCTTGTCGCTGACGCCGAGTTTGAGATCCTTGGCGTGGCTGTCGACAGCTGCCCCTCCGATCAGCCTCTCGAGCACGCGCTTCTCAAGACCGGACTCGCGTGCCTCCTGCAAAGACAGGCTTCGGCCCGCATTGGAGCTCATGACCCGCAACACGTCTTGTTGGGCGCGGGTATAGTCCTGCGGGTTGATTTCGGTGTCGCCCACCTTGATCAAGGTCTGGCTGCCATATCCGGTGAAAATGTCGGCGATGCCCCACACGGCGAAGCTTAAGACGAGCAGGCCCATCAGGATCATGCCGAACAGGCGGCCGGCTCCTTTTCGCAAATTATCAAGTATCACGCCTCGACACCTTCTTGTTGGCTGTTTGCAATCGCCGCGCCGACGGGCCAATCTTTCGAGAGATTGCTCGCGCGGCGCCGGCATCATAGGTAGCAAGAGGTGAGGCGGCAAGGCGGCGATCCGGGGTACAGCTAGTCATTCGCAAAGGGCCGATCGGCCTATTTTCATCTCGGCCAGGGGCGGGAAACGGGGAAACAGGGTGAACGCAGTCAGGCCTCTCGTTGCCGGCAATTGGAAGATGCACGGGCAGAGCTCGGCTTTGGCCGAGATCAGGGCGCTTCTCGACCTTCTGGCGAAAGGCCCGCGTCCGGAGGCCGACATCATGATCTGTCCGCCCGCGACTCTGCTCGCCCAAGCCCGTTACGCGCTCTCCAAGAGCGATATCCTGCTCGGCGGCCAGGATTGCCACCCCGACGCGCAAGGGGCCCATACTGGCGATATCTCGGCCGAGATGCTGGCGGATGCTGGTGCGCGGGCCGTGATCGTCGGCCATTCGGAGCGGCGCACCGACCATGGCGAGACCGATTCGCTTGTCGCCGCCAAGGCTGCGGCGGCACATCGGGCCGGGCTCATGGCCATCATTTGCATGGGCGAGACGAAGGAGGAGAGGCTGAAAGGCGCGACGCTCGAAGTCGTCGGCCGCCAGCTCGAGGGATCGCTGCCCGCATCGGCGGATGCAGTGAATACCGTCATCGCCTATGAGCCGGTCTGGGCGATCGGCACCGGCTTGACGCCGACGCCGGGCGACGTGGCGGAGGTCCATGATTTCATCCGCAAGGGTTTGAGCCGGCGGCTCGGCGCCCAGGAGGGCGGCGGTGTCCGTATCCTCTATGGCGGCTCGGTAAAGCCGGGCAATGCCGCCGAGCTCCTTGCCATCCCCGACGTCAACGGCGCGCTGGTGGGCGGCGCCAGCCTTAAGGCCGCCGATTTCTATGCTATCTTATCGGCTTACGGGGTCCCGCCGGCGATGACGACCGGGCGGACGAGTGAGTAGGCGTTGGCAAGCGAAACAAATATCGCCATTCTACGGCTTGCTGTTTGGTGGGAGAGGGCTCCTCGCGGAGTCCTGACATCGTTGCTGCGCCCTTGCACAATGGCTATCCTGGTTTCGGCTGCGGTCACCGGCCTCGGGTCCGTTGCTGTCGCGGAGCCGCTTGACAAAGAGAGCTGCGCGAAACTCCAGCTCGAGCGCAAGCAGCTGCTCAATAAGGACATGCAGGCCGCCCTCGACCGGGGGCCCGATTGGGTCAAAGAGAATCTCACCGAGGAGGCGATCAGCCGCGTGAGGCACTTCCTCAAGGTCGAGGAGCACATCCAGTTTCGGTGCCGTGGCGGCGGGGTGGCAAAGCAGGTGACCAAAGCCACCGCGGTGCCCTTGCCGGACCGAAAACCGGCCCCGCCATCGACTGCCAGCGATGATGAAGCCAAGCCTAGCCAAGCCCTAGCGGATTCGGCTAAGACACCGCCTGGCAAAGCGAAGGCTACACGATGACCACAGTGCTTCTTGTAATTCATATCATGGTCGCCGCGGCGTTGATCGGCGTGGTGCTGCTACAGCGTTCTGAGGGCGGCGCCCTCGGAATCGGGGGTGGTGGCGGTGGCGGCGGCTTCATGACCGGGCGCGGCGCGGGTAACGCGCTGACCAAAACCACGGCCGTGCTGGGCGCCATGTTTTTCGCCACCAGCTTGGCTCTGACCATCATCGCGAGCCGCCAGTCCGGTCCTACGTCGATCTTCGATCAAGGCACGAGCGGCCCGGTACAGGGCGGAGGCTCTCTCCCTGGCCTGGTGCTGCCATCGGGTCCGGCGCCGTCTGGCGCGCCAGCCTCGCAGGCACCGCAGGCTCCGCAGGTTCCTCAATCGCAATAGAGCCGGGCTCGGAGCGCACAGGCGGCGATTTGCCGGGATTGGCCGCGATTATCCATGATTAGCGGCGGGTAAGCGCGGAGCAGTGGACGCCCGCACCTTTGCACTACGACTCACGTCCCTTTCAGTATATGTTCGAGGCCCATGGCGCGGTACGTCTTCATTACCGGCGGCGTGGTCTCCTCTCTCGGCAAGGGGTTGGCATCGGCCGCTCTCGGAGCGCTCCTCCAAGCGCGCGGCTATAGCGTCCGCCTGCGCAAGCTCGACCCCTATCTCAATGTCGACCCGGGGACGATGAGCCCCTATCAGCACGGCGAGGTGTTCGTCACCGACGACGGCGCCGAGACCGACCTCGACCTCGGCCACTATGAACGCTTTACCGGCAGGCCTGCCTGCCAGGCCGACAACGTCACCACGGGGCGCATCTACCAGCAGATCATCACCAAGGAGCGGCGCGGCGACTATCTCGGCTCCACCGTCCAGGTCATTCCCCACGTCACCGACGCCATCAAGTCCTTCATCACCCAGGGCAACGACGGCATCGATTTCGTCCTGTGCGAGATCGGCGGCACCGTCGGCGACATCGAGGGGCTTCCCTTCTTCGAGGCGATTCGTCAGCTCGGCAACGAGCTGCCGCGGGGCCATTCGGTGTTCATTCACCTGACCCTCGTTCCCTACATCCCGAGCGCCGGCGAGCTCAAGACCAAGCCGACGCAACACTCGGTCAAGGAATTGCGCTCGATCGGCATTCAGCCGGACGTGCTGCTGTGCCGCTGCGAGCGGCCGCTGCCACGCGACGAGCGGCGCAAGATCGCGCTGTTCTGCAATGTCCGCCCGGAGGCCGTGATCCAGGCCCTCGACGTGGCGAGCATCTATGAGGTTCCGGTCGCCTACCATGCCGAAGGGCTCGACCGCGAAGTGCTCGAAGCCTTCGGCATCAAGAACGCGCCCCCGCCGAATCTGGAGCTGTGGCGGCAGATCGCCGAGACCATCGCCGATCCCGACGGCGAGGTGAATGTGGCGGTGGTCGGCAAATATACCGGGCTGAAGGACGCCTATAAATCGCTGAGCGAGGCGCTGGTCCATGGCGGCATCGCCAACAAGGTCCGCGTGAACCTGCATTGGATCGAATCGCAGACCTTCGAGCAGGAGGACGCCTCCGCCTATCTCGAGGACGTGCACGGCATTTTGGTGCCGGGCGGCTTCGGCGAGCGCGGCGCGGAGGGCAAGATTCGAGCCGCCAAATATGCGCGGCTGCGGGGCGTGCCCTATTTCGGCATCTGCTTCGGCATGCAGATGGCCGTGATCGAAGTGGCGCGCGATCTGGCCGGCATCGAGGGCGCGGGCTCGACCGAGTTCGGCCCGACCGAAGAGCCGGTGATCGGCCTGATGACCGAGTGGATGCGGGGGGAGGAACTGGAGAGACGGCAAACCAACGGCAATCTTGGTGGCACCATGCGCCTCGGCGCCTACGACGCCGTGCTGGCCAAGGGCAGCCAGGTGGCCGAGATCTACGGCACCACGCGCATCTCCGAGCGGCACCGCCACCGCTACGAGGTCAATATGCGCTACCGCAACAAGCTCGAGGCCGCTGGCTTGAGCTTCTCCGGCCTATCGCCGGACGGGCTTCTGCCCGAGATCGTGGAGATTCCGGACCACCCCTGGTTCGTCGGCGTGCAGTTCCACCCGGAGCTGAAATCGCGGCCCTTCCAGCCACACCCGCTCTTCGCCTCCTTCATCCACGCCGCCGTGGAGCAGTCGCGGCTGGTGTAGCCTTGAGAGACATCAAGACGAGGCCTGCTTCAATGGTCACGGTGCGGCGCGCCGACACGGACGACACGCCTCTTCTCGTTGCGCTGATGGCCGAGTTTTATGCCGAATCTGAATTTTCGTTGGACCGCCAGTGGGCAAGCGACAGCTTCTCGGCCTTGCTTGGCGACGACACCAAAGGCGCCGTCTGGATCGCCTTCCAGGATGGCGAACCCACCGGTTACGTGGTGCTCACTCTTCGGCACAGCATGGAGTATGGCGGTCCCGACGCCTTTATCGACGATCTCTACGTGCGTCCGGCCCACAGGCGTCAAGGCCTGGGGCGCGAAGCCCTGAGCGCGCTCTTCGCCGAGTGCGCGCGGCGCGGCGTGCTCGCGGTCCATGTCGAGGCGGGACGTAGCAATGCCGCCGCCCAAGCCCTCTACCGAAGCTTTGGCCTCGATGTTTTTGATGCTGCTCGCCAGCTCCTTACCGTCCGGCTTCAAGGCCGCGAGCAAGGTCACTTAAGTTCGTAAGGAACCCCAAATGTCAGACGACGTGCATAAAGGCGGCTGCGCCTGCGGTAAGGTCCGGGTCGAGGCGAGGGGAGAGCCCTATCGCGTCGGCATCTGCCACTGCCTGACCTGCCGAAAACTGCACGGCGCGCCCTACAGCTTCTATGCCGTGTTCCCGACCGATGCCGTCACGATCACCGGGAAGGTCGGCACTTTCGCGAGCTCCGAGCACGGGCGGCGATATTTCTGCCCAGCCTGCGGCTCGCAAATCTATTCCCACTATTCCCGGCCGGATGAGATCTATGTGTATCCGGGCTCGTTCGACGAGCCCGCGCGGTGGCAGCCAAGCTACGAATTGTGGACGATCCGGCGCGACCCCTGGCTGCCCGAGTTTCCGGGCGTCGTCAGCCGCTACGAGGGAGATCGGCCGAGATGGAGCCGGACGGAACCTGAGTGACCCCGCCCGCTTCGTCTGTGTTTCAGCTCGCTACTGCTACTTCCGCTCGCGTGGAGCCGACGCGCCGGGCGCCACGTCGGAAGTCGCCGTTCCGCGCTCAGGGATGACGTCATCCGCGGCGAGAATGCCGGACTTGAACAGATAGCCCGCGAGCCCAGCGCCGATCAGCGGCGCCACGATGAACAGCCACATCTGGTGGAGCGCCTGCGGATTGGTACCGAAGCCGACAATGGCCGGCCCGAGCGAGCGCGCGGGGTTGACCGATGTGCCGGTGATGTTGATGCCGAAGAGATGGATCGCGACCAGCGTCAGCCCGATCGCGAGGCCTGCGAGCCCCACCGGCGCGCCTTTTTGCGTGACGCCGAGAATGCAGACCAGGAACAGGAAGGTGCCGACCACCTCATAGATGAAAGCCGCCGTCACATTGTACTCGCCGAGATAGCCGGGGCCCCAGCCGTTCTGGCCGAGGGAGCCGCTCCAGCCGGAGGCTTTCCCGGAGAGGACGAGATAAAGAACGATTGCGCCGGCGATGGCGCCCAGAACCTGGGCAATGACGTAAGTCACGAAATCCGCCATCGACATCCGGCCCGAAACGAGCACGCCGAAGCTCACCGCGGGATTGATGTGGCAGCCCGAGATCTGGCCAATGCCGTAGGCCATGGCGACGATCGTGAGCCCAAACGCGGCGCCGATGCCGAGACTGTCGATAGAGGTCGCCCCGGTGCCCATGCCGGAGATGACGGCCGCGCCGCAGCCGACCAGGACAAGCGCAAAAGTGCCAATGAATTCCGCAACTGCTTTTTTCATGATGATGCCCCCCATGGCGAAGGCCGGGATGATGGCAGATGACGGTGCCTTGTAACAGAGACGATACTCGCTCAGAATTTGCGAAGATTTTCAGGGGCCTGCTTCGAGACGCTTGAGCGCCGCCTCAAGCTCTTCACGGTCTTCGCTGGTCGGACTCTTGTCGAGCGCCGCGCGGTAGTCGGCAATGGCACGCTCCTTGGCGCCTTGATGGTCGTACACCACCGCCCGGTTGGCGTAGGCCTCGCCAAAGCCGCCATCGAGCTCGATGGCCTTGCTGTAATCGGCAAGCGCGCTGTCGAGACTGCCCTTCTTCTCATAGGCGACGCCGCGATCGTTGTAGGCGACGGCGTCCTTGGGGTTCAGCACAATCGCCTTGGCGCAATCGGCGATGGCCAAGTCGGTTTGACCCTGATCCGTATAGGCGACGCAGCGGTTGACAAAGGCGTCGCCAGATTGCGCGTCGATCTCAATGGCCTCGCTGAAATCGGCGATGGCACGATCGAGGTCGTCCTTGGCCCGATAGGCGAGGCCGCGATTGACATAGACCTTGGGTTGGCGGGGATCGATTTCGAGCGCCTGGTCGAAATCTTCGATGGCGCGTTTGACCTCACGCTTCGACAGGTAGGCGACGCCGCGATTGCCGTAGGCGAGGGCGACATGGGGACTGAAGGGATCTTGCCGTAGGAACGCGGTGCAGCCCCCGATCTGCCGTTCCAAATCGGCGCTTTGATTGCAATCGTCGATCGGATTTGCCAGCGCCACTCCGCCAGCGAGGAAGACGCTAGCGCCAATTAGGCATCTTACCGCTATCATCGCCCGGGTTGCTCCTCCCAGAGGCTACACTGAAACAAGTTTAGCAGAGTTCGCACCATGGCTGATGCTTCCGTCACGGCGCTCCGCGGCACGATTGTCAGCCTTACCGCCGATCCTTTCGTCGTCGATCCGGCGACGGCGCTCCTGCATGAACCGGACGGACTGATCGTCTGCCGCGGTGGCCTCATCGAAGCCGTCGGCCCTTACGCGGCGGTCAGGCCGTCGCTGCCGGCAGCCACTCCGATCACGGACTATTCCGGCTGTCTGCTGACGCCCGGATTTGTCGATACCCACGTTCACTACGTCCAAACCGAGGTCATCGCGGCCTATGGAAAGCAGCTGCTGCAATGGGTGACCGAGTACATCTATCCGGCGGAGGAGGCGTTTGCCAACGAGACGCACGCCCGTGCCGTTGCCCGCGTCTTCTGCGACGAGCTCCTACGGAACGGCACAACCACGGCTTGCGTCTACTGTGCCGTCTATCCGCAGTCGGTCGATGCCCTGTTTGCGGAAGCCCTGAGCCGCAACATGCGTCTCCTCGCCGGGAAATGCATGATGGACCGCAACGTGCCAGAGGCGCTCCGCGATACGGCGCAAAGCGGTTACGACCAATCCAAGGCGCTGATCGCCAAATGGGCCGGCAAGGGGCGGCTCGGCTACGCCATCACGCCGCGCTGGGCCGGATCGAGCACGCCGGCCCAGCTCGAGGCCGCAAGCACATTGTGGCGCGAACATCCCGAGCTCGCATTGCAGACCCATATCGCCGAGAACCGGGAGGAGGTCGCCTTCGTCACCGGATTGTTCCCCGAACGAAAGGACTTCCTCGACATTTACGACCACTATGGTCTCGTCGGGCGCCGCACCATCCTCGGCCATTGCGTCTGGTTCTCCGATTCCGAGTTCGCACGCGTGCATGAGCGGGACGCTTCGATCGCCCATTGCCCCACCTCGAATATGTTCCTTGGCAGCGGTCTGTTCCGTCTCAGCGTCGCCAAGGACCCGAAGCGGCCGATCCGTGTCGGCCTCGGCACCGATATCGGCGCCGGCACGAGCTTCTCGCTGCTGCAGACCCTGAACGAGGCCTATAAGATCGCCGCCTTGAACAGTGCGCCGATGAACGCGCTCAGAGGGCTCTATCTCGCCACGCTCGGTGGCGCGGACGCCCTCGGCCTTGAGGATCGTATCGGCTCGCTTCAGGCCGGGCGCGAGGCCGACATCGTAGTGCTCGATCCCAAGGCCACGCCGCTGCTTTCCTTCCGCGAGGCACGGTCTCGCTCGCTGGAGGAGACGTTGTTCGTGCTGATGACGCTTGGCGACGACCGCGCCGTGCGTGCCACCTATGTGGCCGGCGTCCTGGCGCAAGCCCGCCAGACGATTGACGGCTGAGCTTGACCACCCCATGGTCCGGCCATGACCGCCGCCATGAAGCCCCCTCCAAGCCCCGTCGTCGCCGTGGGCACGGCCAAATTCGGCAATGCCTTGCCCTTGGCTTTGATCGCTGGGCCCTGCGCGCTCGAGAGCCGGGAGCACGCACTGGAGACCGCGGCGGCGCTGAAGGAGATCGCAGCTCGGCTCGGCATCGGGCTCGTCTATAAGAGCTCCTTCGACAAGGCCAACCGCACGAGCCTCGGCAGCGCCCGCGGCCTCGGTCTGGCCGAGGCCTTGCCGATATTCGCCGAGGTCAGAGAGCGGCTTGGACTCCCCGTCGTCACCGATGTGCATGAGCCCGAGCAATGCGCGGCCGTGGCCGAGGCGGTGGACATGCTCCAGATCCCGGCATTCCTCTGCCGCCAAACCGATCTGCTGCTGGCCGCGGCCCGGACGGGCAAGGTGGTCAATGTGAAGAAGGGGCAGTTCCTCGCGCCCTGGGACATGCGGCATGTGGTGGCGAAGCTGGTCGGCGCCGGCAACCCTAATGTGCTCGTCACCGAGCGCGGCGTCTCCTTCGGCTACAACACGCTCGTCTCCGACATGCGCGCGCTGCCGATCCTGGCCGAGACGGGCGCGCCGGTGATCTTCGATGCCACCCATTCGGTGCAGCAGCCTGGAGGGCAGGGCGCTCAAAGCGGGGGCGAACGGCGTTTCGTACCGGTGCTGGCACGCGCGGCCGTGGCGGTCGGCGTGGCAGGGATATTCATCGAGACGCATCAAGATCCAGACCGCGCCCCGTCCGACGGTCCGAACATGCTGCCGCTCAAGGCGCTGCCGACCCTACTCACCGAACTGATTGAGATCGACCGCCTAGTAAAACGGCACGCGGGTGCAAAGTCTCGTTAGCGCCAAGCGACGCCTCGGTCAGGCCTTCATTGAAGGGCTCGACGGGCCGGCGACCTCTACGGCATTGCCAACCTTGGCATGCCCAGGCTCCCTCAGTTCGATCCAAAGCGCCCCAGAAAGTCCGGCGAGCGAGAGAACGAGGCCGGAGAGCAAGAGGCAGACTGTCGTTAGTTTCTGCCAAATCTTGATGTCACGGGGATCCTTGTTGATCAGAACCGACGCGTAATAGGCGCCGCCCAAAACCAAAAAGGCGCCGATGACGCCAAAGCAGAGTCCGACAAGATCGGACGGCGCGAGCTGGGTAACGTCGGCAACCGCGTCGCGAGTGTCATCATGGTGCCCTGATCCTTGCTTCAGCCGCGGCCGCGATAAGGCGCGACCCCCTGGTCCGGCAGCCATAGCCCCTCAGGTAGCGTGCCTTGCTGCCAGAACACGTCGATGGGAATACCGCCCCGCGGATACCAATAGCCGCCGATGCGCAAATAGGCCGGCGTGATCAGCTCGACGATCCGCTTGCCGATGCCGACCGTGACGTCTTCGTGGAAGGCGCCCGTGTTGCGGAAGCTGGCGAGATAGAGCTTGAACGACTTCGACTCGATCAGCCAGCGCTTCGGCGCGTAATCGATGACGAAATGGGCGAAGTCGGGCTGCCCGGTGATCGGACAGAGGCAGGTGAATTCCGGCGCGGAGAAGCGCGTGGCATAGAGCGTGTCAGGATGAGGATTAGGCACCCGCTCGAGCAACGCTTCCTCGGGCGAGCGGGGAAGGGGGACCGGCTTGCCGAGCTGCTTCGGTTTGCTTGTCTTCGCCGCCATTGCTTGCCCTATTCCGCCGCGCGCCATTGCGCCCTTGGTCCGCCATAGATACAGCCCTCATGGCAGCTGTCGCGCGAAATCTGAATCTCGGCCAGGCCGGGGAGGCGATTATGCAGCCGATCCCACAGCCACATGGCGATCCGCTCCAAGGTCGGTACCTCCAGCCCCTCGACGTCGTTGAGGAAATGATGGTCGAGCGCCCCCCGCGCTGTCGCGATCGCCGCGTCGAGATCGTCGAAATGCAGAAGGATGCCCGTCTCCGGATCAGGCTCGCCGTCGACCGTGACCCGGGCGCGGAACGAGTGCCCATGCACCCGCGCATTCGGATGACCGGCAGGGGCGAAGGGAAGCCGGTGGGCCGCCTCGAAGGTGAATTCCTTATAGACACGCATGACAGTCGTTTAGGAGATTTTATCGGGCTGAGCCAGGGCTTGGAGCGTGAGACTTAACGCAAGCCCAGAAGCTTGTGGGTCTGGAGGCTGAGGCGCCATTTCGGGTGGGCAAGGCAATAGTCGGTCGCGGCCCGGACATTGGCGGGCGTGCATGCGCCTTCGTCCATCGGCTGCAACAGGAAATGCGTGAAGTTCAAGTCCTCGACTTCGACCGGGGCCAGCTCGAATTGCGGATAAACCAGCTTCAGCTCGTCGCCTGAACGCTGCACTAGCGGCGCGCCACCTTTGGGGCTGACGCAGATCCAGTCGATGCTCCGTGGCACTGGAAGCGTGCCGTTGGTCTCGATGGCGATCTCGAAGCCTGAATCATGTAGCGCGGCGATCAGATTCTCGTCCACCTGCAACATCGGCTCGCCGCCCGTCAACACGACGAAGGGAGGCGTCCCACTATTCCCCCGCCAGGCCGCGCGACAGGCGCGAGCGAGTTCGTCGGCCTCGGCGAATTTGCCGCCGCCAGATCCGTTGGTGCCGACGAAGTCCGTATCGCAGAAATTGCAGATCGCCGCCTCCCGGTCAGCCTCGCGGCCGGACCAGAGATTGCAACCGGCAAAGCGGCAGAACACGGCGGGCCGGCCGGCCTGAACACCTTCACCTTGCAGCGTGTAGAAGATTTCCTTGACCGCATACATGAGTGGAAATTGGCTCTTCTCTGGCCCGGGAGCAAGAGGCCGGTCAGCGGCGCTTCCGCGCTCGAATGTCCGTGGGATGCGATGCCTGCCACTGCTCGAAGCCCTTGGCGCGGAGGCCGCAAGCGGGGCAGGCGCCGCAACCATACCCCCAGGCGTGACGCGTGCCCCGGTCGCCGCGATAGCAGGTGTGGGTGTGCTCCACGATCAGATCGACAAAGGCGTCACCGCCAAGCTCTCGCGCCAGCGCCCAGGTCTCGGCCTTCGTCAGCCACATCAAGGGCGTCGCAAGGGTGAACTCGACCTCGGTGCCGAGCCTGATCGCCTGCTCAAGGGCCTTCAGGGTCGCCTCGCGGCAGTCGGGATAGCCGGAATAATCCGTCTCGCACATGCCACCCATGAGCACGCGCAGGCCGCGGCGGTAACCCAACGCCGCAGCATAGGTGAAGAAGACGAGGTTGCGCCCGGGGACGAAGGTGCTCGGTAGCCCCGACGCCAGCATCTCGATCTCGGCATCGGAGGTCAGCGCCGTGTCCCCGATGGCGCCGAAGCTGGAAATGTCGAGGATATGGTCGGGGCCGAGGCGGGCGCCCCATTCGGGAAGGCGCTTCCCGATCTCGCTCCGCACCCTCTCGCGGCACTCCATCTCGACCTTGTGGCGCTGGCCGTAGTCGAAGCCGATAGTTTCCACGCGCTCGTAGCCGTCAAGCGCAACCCCCAGGCAGACGGTCGAATCCTGGCCGCCCGAGAACAGTACCAGCGCCCCGGCTGCAGCAAGTGAGCATGACGATTGCACGGTCGAAGAGGACTCGCCTTTTAGTTGTGTCATATATACTCTACCACTCTAACGAGAAGCCGAAAGCTTGGGGGGCTGGCCTATGGGACGCACGGTTGTCGCTTTATGCGGCCTCATAGCCATCCTTGTGACGGGTTGCTCAACCGTCGTCAAAGGCACCAAGCAGCAATTCTTGTTATTTTGCTTTGCTACGGCACTCGTGATCGGAGGTTGCGCGAAGTCGCCTGAATCGATCGCACCTGCCTATATTAGCACCGTCAACTATCAGAACTGGTCATGCGGCCAACTTGGCGAGGAGGGAGGAAGGCTCAACCAAGCTCTAGCGGAAGCATCAACTCAGCAGCGAAATGCAAGGACCAATGATGCGATCGGAGTGATCCTCGTCGGTATCCCGGTATCATCGCTTTCAGGCGACAACATCGCGCCTCAAATCGCGAACTTGAAAGGTCAGCTAGTAGCAGTGCAGCAGGCTGGCAATCTCAAGAATTGTGGGCTGCGAATCGAGCCGCCCAGGGCCGAGCCTCAGCCACCTCAGAAGAATGTTCAGTCAGGCATTCCGAGCTACTAGCACCCGCGGCTGGACGTACCGCGCGACGCACATACGGCTTCCGATTCCCCACCTGCTGGGCTAAGAGGGCGCGAACGTCATTTCTTGCCCCCCACAAAGGCGGAATCGAGCCCATGACCGCTATTGCTACGATCGTTGGCCGGGAAATTCTCGACAGCCGCGGCAACCCCACCGTGGAGGTGGATGTGGTGCTGACCAATGGCGCCTTCGGCCGCGCCGCGGTGCCCTCCGGCGCTTCCACGGGAGCGCATGAGGCGCACGAGCTCCGCGACGGCGGCACACGCTATGGCGGCAAGGGCGTACGCAAGGCGGTCGAGGCGGTAAACGGCGAGATCCGAAAATCGCTGACCGGTGTCGACGCCGGCGACCAGCGCGGCATCGACGCGCGCCTCTGCAAGCTCGACGGCACCGAGAACAAGAAGCGGCTCGGCGCCAACGCCATTCTCGGAGTTTCGCTGGCGACCGCCAAGGCCGCGGCGCGAGACAAGAGCGAGCCGCTCTACCGCTATGTCGGCGGCGCCGGGGCGACGCTGTTGCCGGTACCGATGATGAACATCCTGAATGGCGGCATGCATGCCGACAATCCGATCGACTTCCAGGAGTTCATGATCGCGCCGGTCGGCGCGCCGAACTTCGCCGAGGCCCTGCGCACGGGCGTCGAGATCTTCCACGCGCTGAAAGCTGCGCTGAAGGCCGCCGGCCACAACACCAATGTCGGCGATGAGGGCGGCTTTGCGCCAAATCTCGCTTCGACCCGGGAAGCGCTCGACTTCGTCATGGCCGCGATCAAGGCCGCGGGCTACACGCCTGGCGAAGATGTGTTTATCGCCCTCGACGTCGCCGCCACCGAGCTTTACGCCGGCGGCAAATACGAGCTCAAGGGAGAGGGTCGGACGCTCAAGCCCGAAGAGATGGTCGCCACCTATGCCGAGCTCGTCGCCAACTATCCCATCTATTCCATCGAGGATGGCATGTCCGAGGACGACTGGAACGGCTGGCGCGCTTTGACCGAGGCTCTGGGCAGCCGCTGCCAGCTCGTCGGCGACGATCTGTTCGTCACCAATGTGGCGCGGCTCAAGCGGGGCATCGACGAAGGCATCGCCAACGCCATTCTGGTCAAGGTCAACCAGATCGGCAGCTTGAGCGAGACGCTCGCCGCGGTGCGGATGGCGCAGGATGCGGGCTTTGCCGCGGTGATGTCGCACCGCTCCGGCGAGACGGAGGACACGACCATCGCCGACCTCGCCGTCGCCACCAATTGCGGGCAGATCAAGACGGGGTCGCTGGCGAGATCCGATCGCGTCGCCAAATACAATCAGCTCCTCCGCATCGAGGAAGAGCTCGGCAAGGCCGCCCGCTACGCCGGCCGCTCGGTGCTAAATCGCGGCCGCTAACCGGCGATTAACCCTCGGCGCGCGATTCTCTCCGCTGCGTCGTCATTGCCCGGCTTGATCGGGCGATCCAGCAAGCACGCGCCCACGGGACCAATCAGAATGCGTCTGCAATCTCTTCTCTTTCCGCTGCTCGCCTGCGCGGTCGGTGGCTATTTCGTCTACCACCTCCAGTCCGGTGACCACGGCCTGGAGTCCCGCGCGGTACTCGAGAAGCGGAAAGCCGTGCTTGGAGGCGAGCTCGCGGGCCTGGCGGAAGTGCGGCAGCGCCTGGAGCGCGACGTGGCCCTGCTCAGGCCCGAAAGCCTCGATCCGGACATGCTCGACGAGCGCGCCCGCGCCATTTTGAACCTCGCCCATCCGGACGACCTCATCCTGCTGAAGCGCCGTCCGCCGGCGGAAACGCCGCCTGGCTCCGCGTCCAAGCCCTGAGTCAGGCTTAGCCTCGACCTGACGCTACCTTTCGGCCGAATCCAAACTCGTGTTAGCGTCCGCGTGGAGTTGCGGGGCTAACGAGGAGCGAGAATTTGATCACGCCTACAGACGAGGCCAAGCCCAGCGAAGCGCCCGACTCCACCCCGACGATCGCCCCATCCGAGGCGCTGCCTTCGGCCCTCGTCACGGAGCATGGCAGCGCCCCGAGCCTCACGCCCGAACAGGAGCTCGAAGCCTATCGCCAAATGCTGCTCATCCGCCGCTTCGAGGAAAAGGCGGGCCAGCTTTACGGCATGGGACTGATCGGCGGCTTCTGCCATCTCTATATCGGCCAGGAAGCCGTGGTCACCGGCATGCAGAAGGCGCGCGAGGAGGGGGACCAGATCATCACCGCCTATCGCGATCACGGCCACATGCTGGCCTCAGGCATGGACCCCAAAGGCGTGATGGCCGAGCTGACCGGGCGCCGGCACGGCTATTCCAAGGGCAAAGGCGGGTCGATGCATATGTTCTCGGTGGCCAAGAACTTCTATGGCGGGCACGGCATCGTCGGTGCGCCGGCGCCGCTCGGCACCGGCCTCGCTTTCGCCAACAAATATCGCGGCAATGACCGCGTCTGCATCACCTATTTCGGCGAGGGCGCGGCCAATCAGGGCCAGGTCTATGAAAGCTTCAACATCGCCTCGCTGTGGAAGCTCCCGGTCATCTACGTGATCGAGAACAATCAATACGCCATGGGCACGCCGGTCGAGCGCGGCAGCGCCTTGGCCGAGGAGCTCTATCATCGGGGCTCGGTTTTCGGCATTCCGGGCATGAAGGTTGACGGCATGGACGTGCGTTCGGTCAAGGCCGCCGGACAGTCGGCGATCGCGCAAGTGAGACGAGGCCTGGGACCCGTGATTCTGGAAATGCGCACCTATCGCTACCGCGGCCATTCCATGTCCGATCCGGCCAAATATCGCAGCCGCGAGGAAGTGCAGGAGATCCGCGCCAGCCGCGACCCCATCGAGCTCGTCGCCAAGCGCCTGTTAGAGACCGGGGTGGTCGATGAAGACCAGCTCAAGCAGATCGACAAGGACGTCCGGGCCATCGTCAATGAAGCCGCTGAATTCGCCACCGACGATCCTGAGCCCGATGCGAGCGAGCTCCATAGCGACGTCGTGGCGCGCGCCAATTGAGTCGAGAACACATGCTGACGGAAATTCTGATGCCCGCGCTCTCTCCCACCATGGAGGAAGGCACGCTCGTCAAATGGCACGTCCGCGAGGGGGACGAGGTGCGCGCGGGCGACGTCATCGCCGAGATCGAGACCGACAAGGCGACGATGGAGGTCGAGGCCTCCGACGACGGCCAGCTCGACAAGATCCTGGTGGCCGAAGGGACCGAGCACGTTCCGGTCAACAAGCCTATCGCGCTCCTGCTGACCGACGGCGAGACCGCTGACGCTGCCTCCACGTCTCGCCAACGGGACGAGGTCGCATCACCAAGCGAAGCGGATGAGGGGGCTTCAACCTCGGCCGACCTGGGTGAACGCCAACCGGAGATCGAAGAGGCACCGGCCGGCCCACAAGCCGCGCCGGCCGAGCCGCGCGGCGAAGCCGAGGTTCCTCCCGGCACGGAGATGACCACCTTGACCGTGCGCGAGGCGCTCCGCGACGCCATGGCCGAGGAGATGCGGGCCGACGACCGCGTCTTCGTCATGGGCGAGGAGGTCGGGCAATATCAGGGCGCCTACAAAGTGACCCAAGGCCTGCTGGAGGAATTCGGGCAAAGGCGCGTGGTCGACACGCCGATCACCGAATATGGCTTCGCCGGCGTCGGCGTCGGGGCCGCCTTCGCCGGGCTGAAGCCGATCGTCGAGTTCATGACCTGGAACTTCGCCCTGCAGGCGATCGACCACATCATCAACTCAGCCGCCAAAACGCTCTACATGTCCGGCGGTCAGATGCATTGCCCGATCGTGTTCAGGGGGCCGAACGGCGCCGCCGCGCGCGTCGCCGCCCAGCACAGCCAGGATTTCTCGGCCTGGTATGCGAGCGTGCCTGGACTAAAGGTCGTCGCGCCCTACACCGCCGCCGACGCCAAGGGCCTGCTCAAGGCGGCGATCCGCGACCCGAGCCCGGTGATCTTTCTCGAGAACGAGATCCTCTACGGCCAGAGCTTCGACGTGCCTAAGCTCGATGATTTCGTCCTACCGATTGGAAAGGCTCGCATTGCCCGTGAAGGCGGGGACGTGACCATCGTGTCCTATTCGCGCGGGGTCGCTTATGCGCTCGACGCCGCCAAGCGGCTGGCGGAAGACGGGATCGAGGCTGAGATCGTCGATCTCCGCACGCTGCGGCCGCTCGACCTTGAGACCGTAATCGCCTCGGTGAAGAAGACCAACCGCCTGGTCACGGTAGAGGAAAGCTGGCCGATCTGCTCGATCGGCACGGAGATTTGTGCTGCCGTCGCGTCGGAAGCCTTCGACCATCTCGACGCGCCGCCGGTCAAGATTACGGGCGCGGACGTGCCGATGCCTTACGCCGCCAATCTGGAGAAGCTGGCGCTACCGTCGGTGGAGCAGGTGGTCAAGGCGGCGAAATCCGTCTGCTACCGGGAGTAGGGTCGCGTGTCCGAAGCCCCGATGAGTTGGAAGCAAGGCGGCTGTCATTGCGGCGCGGTGCGCTTCGAGGTGCTGGCGCCGGACGAGATCGAGGCCACCGAATGCACCTGCTCGATCTGCCGTATGAGCGGGTTTCTGCACCTGATCGTTCCGGCCGAGCGCTTCCGCCTGCTCAAGGGCGCGGACAAAATCGCCACCTACAATTTCCATACCGGCACGGCCAAGCATCATTTCTGCTCCATCTGCGGCATCAAGAGCTTCTACGTGCCGCGATCGAAGCCGGACGGCTTCAGCGTCAATGTCCGCTGCCTCGATGACGGCACTGTGAGCGTGGCGCGCATCACGCTCTTCGATGGCGCCCATTGGGAAGAGGCCATGACCACCCGCGTCATGGACGTCTGAGCCATGCCGACCCAAATCCTCATGCCGGCTTTGTCGCCCACCATGGAGGAGGGCACGCTGGTCAAATGGCATGTGCGGGAGGGCGACGAGGTCCGCTCCGGCGATGTCGTCGCCGAGATCGAGACCGACAAGGCGACTATGGAGGTCGAGGCGGTGGATGAGGGGACCATCGGCAAGATCCTGGTGGCCGAGGGTACCGAGCATGTGCCGGTCAACCAGCCCATCGCGCTCCTTCTGACCGGCGACGACGAGGCCGAAGCGCCCACCCGAGGAGAGGGAGACGTCTTGGCAACGCCATGGGCACCCTTCACCTCCCCCCAGCCGGCAGAGAGAGAGGGAGAGACTGAGCCAGCCGAGCAGGTGTTGAGCCAGATCGCCGCGCAGATCCGGCGAAACGGCAAGGATCGGATCTTTGCTTCACCGCTGGCGCGGCGGCTTGCGCACGAGCGCGGGATCGACCTGCGGGCCCTCAACGGCTCGGGCCCGCGCGGGCGGATCGTCAAGCGCGACCTCGATCGGGTCTTGGTCGACGTGGCTGTTGCGGAGGAAGCGGCCGAGACGGTCGAGGTCGTCGACGCCATGCCTGAACCTGAGCGGCGCGAGCTGGTTCGCTCGGCCCAAGCCGCGCCGTCGGCCGGCATGTCGGACGACCAAGTGCTGGCCCTGTATGAGCCTGGCACCTACCGCGTCGTCCCGCATGATACCATGCGCCGGGTCATCGCCGAGCGCCTTACCCTGGCCAAGCAGACCATCCCGCATTTCTATCTCTCCATCGACTGTGAGCTCGACGCCGCACTCGGCGCGCGGCAGCGGCTGAATGCCATGGCGCCGGCCGACGGCCCCCACGCTTTCAAGCTCTCCGTCAACGACTTCCTCATCAAGGCTCTGGCCATGGCGCTGCTGAAGGTGCCGCGCGCCAATGCGAGCTGGACCGAAGCCGGCCTGCTCCTCCATCGCGATGCCGACATCGCCGTCGCCGTGGCGCTGGAGGGCGGCGGGCTGTTCACGCCGGTGATCCGCAACGCCGAGATCAAGAGCCTGTCCGAGATTTCCAACGAGATGAAGGATCTGGCCGCGCGGGCGCGGTCGAAGCGGCTCGCGCCGCACGAATATCAGGGCGGCAGCACCACGCTCTCCAATCTCGGCATGTACGGCATCGCCCGCTTCGACGCCGTGATCAATCCGCCGCAGGCGAGCATCTTGGCGGTTGGCCGGGCGGAGAAGCGCCCGGTGATCAAGGACGACGCGGTCAAGATCGCGACCATGATCAGCGCCACGCTTTCGGTCGATCACCGGGTGATCGATGGCGCGCTCGGCGCGGAGCTGCTCGCCGCCTTCAAGGCCTTCATCGAAGACCCCGTGACCATGCTGGTCTAATGCAAGCCGCAGCAACCCTCCGTCCCGCGACCAAAGCCGATACCGCCGCGCTGGCGGTGCTGGTCGATATCGCCGGTGAGGGGCTCCCGGCCCATCTGTGGAGCACGCTGAGGGCCCCCGGACAATCGACCCTCGAAATCGGCCGCGAACGCGCCGCCCGCGAGGAAGGCGGCTTCTCCTATCGCAACGCCGTCATGGCCGAGATCGACGGCGAGATCGCCGCTTGCCTGATCGGCTATCGCCTCGATGACCCCTACGATCTCGGCGATGTGGACGCGCTGCCCGAACTGGCGCGGCCGTTGGTCAAACTCGAGGCGCGGGTCGCGGGCTCCTGGTACGTCAATGTGCTTGCCACCTTCCCCGAGTTCCGTGGCCGCGGCCTCGGCCGCCAACTGCTCGGCCTGGCCGAGACCAAGGCGCGGGAAAGCGGCGCGTCTGCGCTCAGCGTCATCGTCGCCGGCGAGAATGAAAGGGCGGCGCGCCTCTACGCAAGTTGCGGCTATGGCCTCGTTGCGGCTGAGCCGGTGTTCCTATTTCCAGGATGCCCCCATGGTGGAGATTGGCAGTTGATGGCGAAGACTTTGCCGGCGGACGGATAACGCGATGCGGTTGATCCTCGGACTACTCCTCGCCGCCGCGCTTTCGCTTCCGATCGGACTTGGCACGAGCGAGATCGCCTCGCTGCTGCCCTGCCGAGGCGAGGGGCTTGCCTGCAATCTGGACCAGGCCATCGGCGGCTACGCCGTCATCATCTGGAGCCTACTCGGGCCCGTCATCTTTGGCGTGATCCTCCTCGTCGCCAGCAATCGGATCGCGCTTCGGGCCGGGATGCTCTTGTTGCTCGCACCGCTGGTGGCGTTCCTCTCCATCGCCCTGGTGGAGTCATGGCAAGCATTCGGTCTCGAACCCTACGAAAACTTGCGCACGACGCTCACGCTGTTCGTCCCAGCAGCACTTGCGGTCCTCGCCCAGTGGAAAATCCTGAGCGTCGTCTTGGCCCGATCTCAAGCCCAAGGCGTCAAGCCCCCCACAACGGAGTAAGATCACCGCCCGATGGCTGAAACGAACTTCGACCTTGCCGTGATCGGCGCCGGACCCGGCGGCTATGTCGCCGCGATCCGCGCGGCCCAGCTCGGGCTCAAGACGGTCGTCATCGAGCGCGAACATCTCGGCGGCATCTGCCTCAACTGGGGCTGCATTCCGACCAAGGCGCTGCTCCGCACCTCTGAGCTCTATCAATCGATGCAGCACGCGTCGGAGTTCGGGCTTGCCGCCGATAATATTCGCTTCGACCTCGCCCGCGTGGTCGAGCGGAGCCGCAAAGTCGCCGCGCGCCTGTCGAACGGCGTCGCCTATCTGATGCGGAAGCACAAGATCGCGGTGATCGACGGCACCGCGCGGCTGCTGGGGCAGGGGCGCATCGCCGTCACGGGCAATGACGGCCAAGAACTTCCCGCGATCGAAGCCAAACATATCATCATCGCCACCGGCGCCCGGGCGCGCGAGGTTCCGGGGCTCGAAGCCGACGGCAGGCTGATCTGGACCTACAAGGAAGCCATGGTGCCGGAGAGCTTTCCCAAGTCGCTGCTGATCGTGGGCTCCGGCGCCATCGGCATCGAATTTGCGAGCTTCTATCGCGGGCTCGGCGCCGAGGTCAGTGTGGTGGAGATGCTTGACCGCATCCTTCCGAGCGAGGATGCGGAAATCTCCTCGCTTGCACACAAAGCCTTCGCCAAGCAGGGCATCTCCATCCACACCGCCACGACGGTGGAAGGGCTTGCGCCCGAAGGCGATCGCGTCACCGCGCGCCTGAAACATGCAAACGGCGCCAGCGAGGAGTTGACGGTGGATCGCGTCATTCTCGCCATCGGCATCGCCGGCAATGTCGAGGGGCTCGGGCTCGAGGCGCAAGGGGTGCGCACCGACAAGGGGCATATCGTCGTCGACGAATGGTGCCGCACCGGCGTCCCCGGCCTTTACGCCATCGGCGACGTCGTCGGGCCGCCCTGGCTTGCCCACAAGGCGAGCCATGAGGGCGTCCTCTGCGTCGAGAAGATCGCCGGCGTCGAGGGCGTACACCCTCTGGACCGGACGGGGGTACCGGCTTGCACCTATAGCTCGCCGCAGATCGCCAGCGTCGGTCTCACCGAGGAGGCCGCGCAGGGCGAGGGCCGCGCGCTCCGGATTGGCCGCTTTCCCTATCAGGCGAACGGCAAGGCGATCGTGCTGGGCGAGACCGAGGGGCTGATCAAGACCATCTTCGATGCCGAGACCGGGGAGCTCATCGGCGCGCATCTGATTGGGGCAGAGGTCACCGAGCTGATCCAGGGCTTCGCCATCGCCAAGCGCCTGGAGACGACCGAAGCCGAGCTGATCTCCACCATCTTTCCCCATCCGACGCTGTCGGAGATGATGCACGAATCCGTGCTCGACGCTTATGGCCGCGCGCTGCATATCTAGGTCCCGCGGGGCCCGGGGGCGCCCAGCGCCGGCGCGGAAGGAGAGCACCGCATATGGAGCCGATCTTGATATGGAGCTGATCTCGACATGGAGCTGATCTTGATATGGAGCTGATCTTGGGCCTGGCCATCTTTCTCGCCGTCGGCCTCGCCGCCGGCGCCATCGCCTCCTTTTACCTGGGGCGCGAGCAAGACCTCTGGATGAATCTGCTGGTCGGCGTCATCGGCGCCATGGTTGGCGGCTTCATCGCCACGCTGCTCGGGCTCACGGCCCACAATGTCATCGGCGAGGTCGTGGTTGCCACCGCGGGCGCCATTGTCTGCCTCTATGTCTGGCGGCAGATCCGGGGCAAGTGAGCCCTGCGCTGTTGTGCCCGCCGGGATAGCCTATATTGGGCAAGAGGCCCAACGAGTCGCGGGGCCCTGTTGAAGCGTTGCGGCTGGTTCAATCCTGGGAGACTCGAATGGAACATGAGGCTCATGGACTTCTGTCGATGCCGGGCGTGGGCTTTTTCGGCATGCTCATCATCGGCATTCTCGCCGGCTATATCGCGGAGAAGGTGACCGCGAGCGATCATGGCCTGCTCACCAATCTGCTCGTCGGCATCGCCGGCTCCTTTGTCGGCGGCTCGCTCGCTGGGCTCTTGAACATCGAGTTCTACGGCTGGCTCGGCAATCTCCTGGTCGCCACGATCGGCGCCATACTCCTGCTTTGGGTCTGGCGCAGGTTCAGGGGAACGACATAACCGCCAAACCGCGGAACGTCATGATCACAGTGTTCGATAGTGCAAATGCGGGCAGGCCGCGCCATCCCGAGAAGGCGCGGCTGCCCGATACGCCCATGCTGCCCAAGCCCGCCTGGATCCGTGTCCGGGCGCCTGGTGCGCATGCCTTCGACCAGACCCGCGCGATCCTGCGCCGGCACAAGCTCCATACCGTGTGCGAGGAGGCGGCCTGTCCGAATATCGGCGAGTGCTGGGGCAAGCGGCACGCCACGGTCATGATCCTTGGCGACACCTGCACCCGGGCCTGTGCCTTCTGCAATGTGCGGACGGGGCGGCCGATGCCACCCGATCCGTCCGAGCCCGAACGCGTGGGCAACGCCATAGCCGAGCTTCGGCTTGAGCATGTGGTGGTGACCTCGGTCGATCGCGACGATCTGGCGGATGGCGGCGCGGGCCATTTCGCCGAGACGATCGCAGCGATCAGACGGGAAGCGCCCGCAACCAGCATCGAGGTGCTGACCCCCGATTTCATGCGCAAAGACGGTGCGCTGGAGACGGTGATGGCGGCGCGGCCGGATGTGTTCAACCACAATCTCGAAACGGTGCCGTCGCTCTACCGGCGCATCCGTCCGGGGGCTGAGTACCGGCAATCCTTGAGCCTGCTCCGTCGGGCCAAGACCTTTGACAGCAGCGTCTTCACCAAGTCCGGGATCATGCTGGGACTGGGCGAGACGGCGGCGGAAGTGCTTGAATTGATGGATGATTTACGCGGCGCCGAGGTCGATTTTCTCACCCTCGGCCAATATTTGCAGCCGACGCGGAAACATGCCGCCATCGACCGCTTCGCCACGCCGGAGGAGTTCGACGCGCTCCGCGTCGAGGGCAAGGCCAAGGGCTTCCTGCTGGTGGCGGCGAGCCCGCTGACCCGGTCCTCCTACCACGCGGCCGAGGACTTCGCGCGGCTCAAAGCGGCCCGCGCGGCCGCCGCCATCCGCTAGCGGAGCCCGGACCCGCGACCCAGCCCTCGATGCATATTTACGAGACCAAGCACCCCATCGCCCACGCGGCCGACAAGATGTTCGCGCTCGTCGCCGATGTGGAGAGCTATCCGAAATTCCTGCCGCTCTGCGAGGAATTGAAGCTCAGGCACCGCGAATGGCGTGACGGCAAGGAGGTGCTCAACACGACAATGGTGATCGGTTACAAGCTCATCCGCGAGAGCTTCACCACCGAAGTCGTCCTCGACCCCGAGACCCGCACCATCGTCGTGCATTATCTCGACGGCCCGTTCTCATTTCTCGAGAACCGATGGCGTTTCGAGCCTTTGACCCCGGAGAGCTGCGAGGTCGATTTCTACATCGCCTACAGCTTTCGCTCGCACCTGCTCGAGCGCTTGATGGGGGGACTCTTCGACAAAGTCGTACGGCGCTACACCGCTGCCTTTGAGGCGCGGGCCGACGCGATCTATGGCACGCGGCCGCCATCCTTCGCCTCACAGCAATGAGGCAAGCAAATCGAGGGCGCGCTCGACGCTTTCGCGCCTGACCTCGCCGCGGCCGATATCGCCGAACAGAACCCGCTCGTGCCTGACTGGTTCGTCGCGCCTGGCGGCGGCGAAATGCACAAGGCCGACCGGCTTATCGACCGTTCCGCCGCCCGGGCCGGCGATGCCGGTCACGGCGATGGCGATGGTGGCGCGCGAATGCGTCAGAGCCCCTCCAACCATGGAGCGGGCGACGTCCTCGCTGACCGCGCCGTGCCGCTCGATCAGCCAGTCCGGAACGCCGAGCATCTGGCTCTTGGCGGTATTAGAGTAGGGGACGAAGCCTCGCTCGAACACGTCGGAGGAGCCGGGGATGGCGGTGAGGGTGGCCGCCACCAGCCCACCGGTGCAAGACTCGGCTGTGGCGATCAGCTCCCCGCGCTCCCGGCACGCATCGAGCAGCGCCGCGGCGCGCGCGATCACACGTTGATCGATCTTGAGGTCATCGCTCATGCAAGGCCGATCATGGCAGACGAACCGTTGCCGTGGCCATGGCCGCGATACCCTCGCCACGGCCGATGAAGCCCAAGCCCTCATTGGTGGTGGCCTTGATGCTGATCTGCCCGAGGTCGAGGCCGAGAGTCTCGGCCAGCTTCGCCCGCATCGCATCCCGGTAGGGTTCAATGCGCGGGGCCTCGCAGAGGAAGGTGAGATCGACATGAACGATGGCACCACCGCGCGCCCTGAGCCTGTCGCCCGCGTCTTGGAGGAAGAGCTCGGAAGCGGCGCCCCGCCAGCGCGCGTCCGATGGCGGGAAATGAACGCCGATATCGCCGTCGGCGATGGTCCCGAGCAGGGCGTCGGTCAGGGCGTGCATGCCGACATCGGCGTCGCTATGTCCGATGAGCTTCTTGCTGTGCGGGATGCGAACCCCGCACAGGATAACGGCATCGCCCGGCCCGAAGGCGTGAACGTCATAGCCCGAACCGACGCGGAGCGTGCCGAGGTCATGCGCGGCGCGAAGCCGGAGCAGTTCATCGGCGCTCTCGATATCCTCTGCCGTTGTCAGCTTGCGATTTTCCTCCGAGCCTTCGACCAAGGCCACGTCGAGACCGAACCACTCGGCGATGCCGGCATCGTCGGTGAAACCCGCATTGGCCTCCGAAGCGGCGGCGCGATGGGCGGCGAGGATGGCATCGAAGCGGAACCCTTGCGGCGTTTGCGCCCGCCACAGCCCGTCGCGGTCAAGCGAGCCGATCACGCGGCCCCCGCTCGCACGCTTGAGCGAATCGGAGACCGGCAGACCGGGGAGGGCGCCCGCATGTGATTTGAGGCTGCCAAGCACCCGGTCGATCAGCCCGGCATCGACGAAAGGCCGCGCCGCGTCGTGGATCAGCACCTCACCCGGCGGCCGGGCGGCGAGGGCTTCAAGCCCGGCATGGACCGAGTCCTGGCGGCTCGCGCCGCCTGAAACCGGTGGCCGCAGCCGCTCGGCGAAGCCCTTGGAGGCCGCCGCATAGTGCACCGCGTCCTCGGGGTGGATGGCCACAATCACCTCATCCACCCGTGGATGACGGACAAACGCACCGATGGTGCGGGCCAGCATCGGCACACCACCGATCAACGAATATTGCTTTGGCATCAAAGTGTTCGGCCGTTCGGCTCGAGCGCCACGCCCAGCCGCTACGATGAGGGCCGCAACGCTCATGCGAACGCTCCACAAAGTTTTTTTGCACTGCGGCAATTGTCGTGTTGCTCCGGCATCAATTCCTCAATAGTCTGCCCAATAATAGATCAGGGGAAATCACTGCTTATTCTTTGTGCAAAACCGTCTCGTGGCTGCAAGGATACACCGCTTGAGTGCCTCTACCAAAGGACTGGGTCAACGTCGTCCCGCGCCTCAGGTCCCGGCGGAAGCGCTTCTTGGCGCGCTGCCACACCCCTTGCTCGTGATCGGAAGCGAACTCCGCATCGAATATGTCAACTCCGCCGCCGAGGACTTCTTTCAGACGAGCTCGGTGGTGCTCTGCCGCCGCACCCTCGCCGATGTCGTCGCCTTCGGCAGTCCGCTCATCGCCCTGGTTGAGCAGGTGCAGCGGAATGGCACCACGGTCAACGAATATGGCGTCGAACTCGGTTCCTATCGCTTCGACGCGCCGAAGCTCGTCGATCTTTACGGCGGGCCGCTGCCGGAGGCGCCAGGCCGCGTGCTGATGATGCTGCAGCAGCGAAGCATGGCGCAGATGATCGAACGCCAGCTGACCCATCGTGGCGCCGCGCGCTCCGTCTCCGGGCTCGCGGCCGTGCTCGCGCATGAGATCAAGAACCCGCTCTCCGGCATCAGAGGCGCGGCCCAGCTTCTCGAAAGCGAAAGGACCGATTCCGACCGCACCCTGACGCAGCTCATTTGCGCCGAGTCCGACCGCATCTGCAAGCTGGTGGACCGGATGGAGATCTTCGGCGACGAGCGGCCGCTGCAACGCCAGCCCGTCAATATCCACGACGTGCTCGACCATGTGAAGCAGATCGCCCGCACCGGCTTCGCCCGCCAGATCAAGATCGTCGAGCATTACGATCCCTCGCTGCCGCCGGTGCCGGGCAGCCGCGACAAGCTGATCCAGGCCTTTCTCAACCTGATCAAGAACGCGGCCGAAGCCATCGGCCAGGAGCGGCCCGACGGGCAGATCACGCTCACGACCTCGTTCCGTCCGGGCGTGCGCCTCTCGGTCCCGGGCAGCCAGGCACGCGTGAGCCTGCCGCTCGAAATCGCCGTTGAAGATAACGGCGCCGGCGTGCCTGCCGACCTCATGCCGCATCTGTTCGATCCGTTCGTTACCACCAAGCCCTCAGGCACCGGCCTCGGGCTGGCCTTGGTCGCGAAGATCATCGGCGACCATGGCGGCATCATCGAATGCGACTCGCGGCCCCGGCAGACGATCTTTCGCGCGCTGATGCCGATGTCCGAGACCGAAACCACGCAAGGGGGGCAGGCTTAAGCATGGCCAAGGGCAACATCCTCATCGCCGATGACGACGCCGCCATCCGCACGGTGTTGAACCAGGCCCTGGCGCGCGCCGGCTACGCACCGCGGGCCACCGGCAATGCCGCGACCCTTTGGCGCTGGATCAGTCAAGGCGAGGGCGACCTCGTCATCACCGACGTGTTGATGCCGGACGAGAACGCCTTCGATCTCATCCCACGCGTCAAGAAGCTCCGGCCCGACCTGCCCATTATCGTGATGAGCGCGCAGAACACGTTCATGACCGCGATCACCGCGGCGGAGCGGGGGGCCTACGAATATCTGCCGAAGCCATTCGACTTGAACGAGCTGATCGCCGTGGTCGGACGCGCGCTCGCCGAACCGAGGCGGAAAGTGCCGCGCGCGACAGTCGAGCCCAGCGATGGTTTGCCGTTGATCGGCCGCTGCGCCGCCATGCAGGACATTTATCGCGTCCTGGCGCGGCTGACTCAGACCGATTTGACGGTGATGATCACCGGCGAGTCGGGAACAGGCAAGGAGATCGTCGCCCGCGCCTTGCATGAATACGGCAAACGCCGCAACGGCCCGTTCGTCGCCATCAACATGGCGGCGATCCCGCGCGAGCTGATCGAGTCGGAACTGTTCGGACACGAGAAGGGAGCGTTCACCGGCGCTCAGAACCGTCACATCGGCCGCTTCGAGCAGGCCGAGGGGGGCACGCTGTTCCTCGATGAGATCGGCGACATGCCGATGGAGGCACAGACGCGCCTGCTCCGCGTCCTGCAGCAAGGCGAGTACACCACGGTCGGCGGCCGCACGCCCATCCGCACCAATGTCAGGATCATCGCCGCCACCAATCGCGAATTGCAGCAGCAGATCGATCAGGGCCTGTTCCGCGAGGATTTGTTCTACCGTGTCAACGTGGTGCCACTCAGGCTCCCGCCCTTACGCGAACGGCTGGAGGACATCCCCGATCTGGTGCGGCACTTTCTCGGTATCGCCGAAAAGGAGGGGCTGCCGCCCAAGACCTTCGAACAGGCCGCGATCGAAAGGCTCAAACGCTACCACTGGCCGGGCAACATCCGCGAGATCGAGAACCTCGTGCGGCGTCTCTCGGCGATCTACGTGCAAGACACGATCACCGGCGAAATGGTCGAAAGCGAGCTTGCGAGCGCCGCGCGCACGCCCTTCGCCGAGGCGGCCGAACGCGCCGGCGATCTTTCCGAGTCGGTCGAGCGCTTTCTTTCGGATTATTTTATGAGCTTCGGCCAGGATCTCCCGCCGGCGGGGCTCTACACCCGCGTGCTGCGCAAGATCGAGCTACCCCTGATCACGGCGGCGCTCGCCGCGACGCGAGGCAACCAGATCCGCGCCGCGGACCTGCTCGGCCTCAATCGCAACACCCTGCGCAAGAAAATCCGCGATCTCGGCGTCAGGGTCATTCGCACGCCGGGCCTCTAACGCCCAGATTCCAATTGAGGAATCTGGCTCGGCCACCGCTGCGATGCGGAAGCGCCACAGGGTGACTTGTCTCCACAGCGCCACATTGTGATCTTATTGCATCAGCGTTAGACTGGGCTGACTTCCCTCATTGTGGACGGCTGGGCAAGCGAGGGAGAGGGGTTGGGTAGTTTCCTGAATTCTTGGCGAACAGCATTGGAAGGTTTGGCGTTTTGGCGATCCCGCCGAAGCGAGGACCTTCCCCGCGACGGTGGGTCCCACGAGGCGGACCCGGCCTTGCTCGCGGGCTCGGCCCGGGGCCCGGCTCGCTCCGGACGCCGGTTGCCCTTCACGCTCGGCCTCATCACCATGATGCTGTCGCTCGGCTCGGGCCTTGCGACCTACGTCATCCTGACCGGCCTAACCCCCATCGTGCCGACCCACCTCGTCGTGGTGAGCATGCTGCTCATCAACCTCGTGCTGGTGCTCGCCATGGTGATGATCATCGCCTGGCAGGTGACCGGCCTTTGGCTTGCGCGGCGGCGGCAGGCGGCGGGCGCGCAACTCCATGTCCGTATCGTCAGCCTGTTCAGCGTGATCGCGGTGGTGCCGGCGATTCTGCTCGCCGTGTTTGCCAGCGTCTCGCTCGACCGCGGCCTCGACCATTGGTTCTCCGTCCGGACCAAGTCGATCATCCAGAACTCGACCGAGGTGGCCACGGCCTATGTCCAAGAGCATGGCCAAGTGATCCGCGCCGACACCCTCGGCATGGCCAAGGACATCGACGAGGCCGTCAATCTGGTGAAGTCGCGGCCCCAAGCCTTCGGCAACTTCCTCGCCGCGCAGGCCTCGATCCGGGCTCTCCCCATCGCCTATCTTATCGACGGTGAGGGGAAGATCCTCGCGACCGCGGCCACGCTCAAGGACGTTCCCTATCAGGCGCCGCCAAAGCCGGCCATGGACCTGGCCAAGGACGGCCAGGCAATCGTGATCGCACCCGGGCAGACGGCGCTGGTCGGCGCCATCAAGGCGCTCGAAAACTTCAGCGATACCTATCTCTATGTCATCCGGCCGGTAAACGCGCGCGTGCTGCAACAATTGCGCGAGACCCGCGCCAACGCCGCCGAATACCAGCTGCTCGAGCAGCGGCGCACCGGCGTGCAGGTGGCCTTCGGGCTCATGTATGTGGCCATAGCCTTGACTTTGCTCCTGTCCGCCATCTGGATCGGCATGTGGTTCGCCAGTCGCCTCGTGGCGCCGATCCGGCAGCTGATGGGCGCGGCGCAGCGGATCTCTCGAGGCGATCTCGGGGTCGAGGTCCACACCCGCCCGGCGGACGGCGATCTCGCCGTGCTTGGCGACACGTTCAACACCATGACCTCGGAGCTCAAGACCCAACGCGACGCGCTGGTCGGCGCCAATAGCACCCTGGATGAGCGGCGACGCTTCATGGAGGCGGTGCTCTCCGGCGTCACCGCCGGGGTGGTTGGTCTGGAGGCCGACGGCACCATCACGCTCGTCAACCGCTCGGCCGAGAAACTCTTGGGCGTGAAGGAGAAGGCTCTCACCGGCAAGCTTCTCGCCAGCGCCGTTCCCGGATTCGGGCCCGTGATGAAGCGGGCGCTTAACCAGGGCAAGCACCTTGTGACCGACCAGATCTCGCTCCACCGCGGCGGCTCGGAGCACAATTTCGCCGTTCGCGTCACCACGGAAGGAAGCGAGCAGGAGGCGCAGGGCTATGTCGTGACGTTCGACGACATCACCGAGCTGGTCAGCGCCCAACGCAGCACCGCCTGGGCCGACGTGGCGCGACGCATTGCCCATGAGATCAAGAACCCGCTGACGCCGATCCAGCTTTCGGCCGAGCGCATCCGCCGCAAATACGGCGATTCCATCACCAAGGACCGTGAGGTGTTCGACCAATGCACCGACACCATCATTCGCCAGGTGTCGGATATCGGCCGCATGGTCGACGAGTTCTCGTCCTTCGCGCGCATGCCGAAGCCGGTGATGGAACCCCACGATTTGCGCGACATCGTGCGCGAGGCGGTCTTCCTGTTTCAGGTGAGCCGGCCGGAGATCACCTTCGACCTCGATCTCCCCGACAAGCCAGCCATTACGCTATCGGATCACCGCCTTTTGACCCAAGCCGTCACCAATCTGGTCAAGAATGCCAGCGAGGCCATCGACACCGCGCTCGAAGCCGAGCCCGATCGCGCCGACAAGGGTCACATCACCGCCAAGGTGCGGGCCAAGGGGGAGAGACTGCAAATCACTGTCATCGACAATGGCTGCGGGCTGCCGAGAGAGAACCGCCAACGGCTGGTAGAGCCCTACATGACAACGCGAACGAAGGGGACAGGACTGGGATTGGCCATCGTGCAGCGGATTACCGAACAGCATGCGGGCAGCCTGCATCTCGCCGATGCGCCGAAACGGAACGGTAAAATTCAGGGAGCCTCGGTGCGCATGGACATTCCCATCCGGGATTCGGAGGAGGCGCGCGCCGATGCCGATGCAAGATCGAGCAAAGGCGCCCAAGAGGTGAAGGCGCCCGAGGCGGCGGAGTGAGAGGAGGAAGCAACCGATGGCGTCAGACATCCTCGTCGTAGATGACGAAGCCGATATTAGAGAGTTGATCTCCGGCATTCTCGAGGACGAAGGTCATGGCACGCGGCTCGCGAAGGACAGCGACGAGACGCTTACCGCCATCGAGGAGCGGCGGCCCTCTTTGGTGATCCTGGACATCTGGCTGCAGGGCTCGAAGCTTGACGGGCTCGAACTGCTGGACCGCGTCAAGCGCGGTCATCCCGATTTGCCGGTCGTGATCATCAGCGGCCATGGCAATATCGAGACCGCCGTCGCCGCGATCAGGCGCGGCGCCTATGACTATATCGAGAAGCCCTTCAAGGTCGATCGGCTCGTGCTCATCACGGCACGCGCCCTCGAAGCATCCCGGCTGAAACGCGAGAATCGGGAGCTGCGCGAGCGCAGCGCTTACAGCTTCGACATGATCGGTCACTCGACCTCCATGAATCAGCTTCGGCAATCCATCGACAAGGTGGCTCCGACCAACAGTCGCGTGCTGATCTCAGGCCCGTCGGGCTGCGGCAAGGAACTCGCCGCTCGGGTCATGCACATGAAGTCGGCCCGCGCCGATGGACCGTTCGTGGTGCTGAATGCCGCCGCCATGGTGCCCGACCGGGTGGAACTTGAGCTGTTCGGCACGGAGGAGGGGTCGGGTTCGGGCCCACGCAAGGTCGGCGCGCTGGAAGAAGCTCACAACGGGTCGCTTTATATCGACGAGATCAGCGACATGCCGCTCGAGACGCAAGGAAAAATCCTGCGCGTCCTGGTAGAACAGCGGTTCCAAAGACTCGGAGGCGGGCCCAAGGTGCATGTGGATGTGCGCGTCATCTCCTCGACCAGCCGCGAGCTGCAGAAGGAGATGTCGTCAGGCCGTCTGCGCGAGGATCTTTTCCACCGCCTGAACGTGGTGCCGATCAGGGTCCCGGGCCTCTCCGACCGCCGCGAGGACATTCCCGAGCTCGTTCGCTATTTCGTGCAAACCATATCTGTCGCTTCCGGCCTCGCCCCGCGCCGCATCGGCGAGGACGCCATGGCCGTGCTCCAGTCCCACGATTGGCCTGGCAATGTGAGGCAGCTCCGCAACAACATCGAGCGCCTGATGATTCTCGTTGGCGGCGAGGCCGACAGCCTCATCACCGCCGACATGCTGCCGGACGAGATCATCTCTCCGGTTCCGCTGTCGCCTAATGGGGCAGGGGGCGAGCACCTGATGTCGCTCCCCTTGCGTGACGCCAGAGAGATCTTCGAGCGTGAATATCTGCTCGCCCAGGTCAACCGATTCGGCGGCAATATCTCGCGAACGGCCGAATTCGTGGGCATGGAGCGGTCGGCGCTGCACCGCAAATTGCGCGCCCTCGGCGTTAATTCCAACGAAAGAGGCATGGCTCTGCGCTAGATTTACCGTCTTCGAGCGCCACTTCTCCGCGGCCAATTTGATAACGGCTCTTGCGGTAACGCCTCTCAATCGCGTCTAATGCAAACGGCCGTGGGCTCTTACACCCGCCCGGGGCCTTCATCAGCGTAAGCGTGGACCTAAGGGACGGGGAAGCCCATGGCAACAGAACGCACGCAAAGTCTGCAGGACACGTTTCTCAATCACGTTCGCAAGCAAAAAACACCGCTGACCATATTCCTGGTGAACGGCGTGAAGCTGCAGGGCGTCGTGACCTGGTTCGACAATTTCTGCGTCCTCCTGCGCAGGGATGGGCATTCGCAGCTCGTCTACAAACATGCGATTTCGACCATCATGCCCGGTCAACCGATTCAGCTTACAGAGTTCGGCGACGCGGAAGGTGCCGTGGAATAGTTGCGCCCCACTGATCCCAGAGCTTTGAAGCGCAAGAAGCGGTCGACAGCCGAACGCGGGCAGCGCAGCGCGTCCTCCGGCCATCCCACCAAGGCCGTCGTGTTCGAGCCGGCCTTCAGCGGTCAAGCGCGAGGGACGGCCGGCGCGGGAGAGAGAAAGACCCTCAGCACGAGAGTGCCCGAGGCCCGGCTGGCGGAGGCGTTGGGACTGGCGCGCGCGATCGACCTCGATGTGCGCGCGCACGGCCTGGTGCCATTGCCCAAGCCGCGGCCCGCCACCCTGTTCGGCTCCGGCAAGGTCGCGGAGCTCGAAAGACTGATCCGCGCCGAAGACGCCGAACTGGTGATCGTCGATCATCCGCTCACCCCGGTGCAGCAGCGCAATCTCGAGACCGCCTGGAATGCCAAGGTCCTCGATCGTACCGGTCTCATCCTGGAGATCTTCGGCGAGCGGGCGCGGACGCGGGAAGGACGCCTGCAAGTGGAGCTCGCGCATCTCGTCTATCAGAAGAGCCGGCTCGTCCGCTCATGGACGCATCTGGAGCGGCAGCGCGGCGGCTACGGCTTCCTCGGGGGCCCGGGCGAGACCCAGATCGAAACCGACCGCCGCATCATCGGCGATCGCATCGAGATGATCCGCAGCGAGCTTGAGCAGGTCAGGCGCACCCGCGCCCTGCATCGAAAGTCGCGGGAGCGGGTGCCTTACCCCGCCGTCGCGCTCGTCGGCTACACCAATGCCGGCAAGTCGACTTTGTTCAACGCGCTAACCGGCGCCAAAGTGCTGGCCGAGGACACATTGTTCGCCACCCTCGATCCCACCCACCGCGCGATAGGCCTGCCGCACGGGTCGAAGGCGGTGCTGTCCGATACCGTCGGCTTCATCTCCGATCTGCCCACGACGCTGATCGCCGCTTTCCGCGCGACACTGGAGGAGGTGCAGAAGGCCGACTTGATCCTGCATATCCGCGACATTGCCGACGAGACGAGCGCCAGCCAGCGGGCCGACGTCAATGCGGTGCTGGCAGAGCTTGACATCGATGCCGACGCCGAGCCCGAGCGCGTGCTCGAGGTCTGGAACAAGGCCGATCTTCTCGACCCCGCCGGCGTTACCCGGATCGAGAATGAGGCCGGGCGCGACCCACAGCGGCCTTGCCTCGTCTCCGCGGTCTCAGGGTTGGGATTCGAGGCGCTTCTCGGCGAGATCGAAACGCGGCTCAATCGCCGCCGCGAAAGCGTCGACCTGACGCTCGGACCCGGCGAGGGCGCTCTGTCGAATTGGATCCACGAGAATTGCGAGGTGCTGGAGCGCTCCGCTCTCGGCGACGGCCTCACCCATTTTCGCATCCGCGTGGCACCGGAGAAACGCCACCGCTTGCAACACCTGGCCGGTACCGAGCGCCTCCGGCTCGCGGCGGAATAGTCATTCCTTCGCGCCCTCTTGCGCCTTGGCCTCGTCCCAGAGCTGATCCATCTCTTCGAGCGTCGAGCCTTGCGGCGAGCGCCCCTGCGCGCGCAGCGCCGCCTCGATGCTGGCGAAGCGGCGAATGAATTTCGCGTTGGCCCCGCGCAACGCGGCCTCCGGATCGATGTTCAGATGCCGCGCAAGATTGGCCATGACGAAGAGCAGGTCGCCGAATTCCTGCGCCACCTCCGGCGACGAGGCGCCGCTTGCGGCGATGGCCCCCTTCAATTCGGTAATCTCTTCATCGGCCTTGGCCAGAACCGGCGCGAGCGAAGGCCAGTCGAAGCCGACGCGCGCCGCGCGCGCTTGCAGCTTCACCGCACGCGTCAACCCGGGGAGGGCGACCGGCACCTCGTCGAGGAGTGATAACCCCTCATCCGTCGCTCCACGCGCGGCCTTCTCCGCGGCCTTGATCCGCTCCCACGCCGCGCTCTTCTCGAACCCTTCTCGCAAGCCCGGATCTTGAAACACATGCGGATGCCGGCGGATCATCTTGGCGGTGATCGCCTCAACCACGTCACCAAAGTCGAAGCATCCTTGCTCTTCGGCCAGACGCGAATGGTAGACCACCTGAAGCAACAGATCGCCGAGCTCGTCCTTCAAGCCCTCGACATCGCGACGCGCGATCGCGTCGGCGACTTCATAGGCTTCCTCGATGGTGTAGGGCGCGATCGTCGCGAAACTCTGAACCGCGTCCCAGGGGCAACCCGTCTCCGGGTCCCGCAGCCGCGCCATGACGCGCAACAGGTCTTCGATGTTTTGTGGCGCCTCGGGCGGGTCAGTCATCGCGCGCAATAGCCCGCCAGCCAAAAAGCGGCAAAATCGAATTTCATCGGAAGATCAAAGGAATAGTGGGATTTTCGCCAATTGCCCCGGACATCCTCGATTCGCATAAGGTATATTATGGAAAATTTTTGTTTGGATGAGAGTGGCGGCCGACATTGTCCGACCGGCCGCGTCACGCCGTCACCGCTTCTCGTAATGATCTCGGATCAGCTGATCGAGCAGACGCACGCCGAAGCCAGAGCCCCAGCTCCGATTGACTTCACTGTCGACCGACGCCATCGCCGTGCCGGCAATATCGAGATGCGCCCAAGGAGTCTCCTCCTTGACGAAGCGCTGCAGGAACTGCGCGGCTGAGATCGAGCCGCCCCACTTGCCGCCGGTGTTTTTGATGTCGGCGACTTTGGACTCGATCATCTTGTCATATTTGGGTCCGAGCGGCAGGCGCCACAACTTCTCGCCTGTCTCCTTGCCCGCAGTGAGCAGACGGTCGGAGAGCTCGTCATTGTTGCTGAAGAGACCGGCATGCTCCTTGCCGAGCGCGACCATCACCGCGCCGGTTAACGTCGCCAGGTTAACGAGCGCCTTTGGCTTGAACCTGTCTTGCGCATACCAGAGGCAGTCGGCGAGAACCATGCGCCCCTCGGCGTCAGTGTTGAGCACCTCGACGGTGACGCCCGACATCGCCGTGACGACGTCGCCCGGACGCTGGGCGTTGCCGCCCGGCATATTCTCGGTGAGCCCGATAATGCCGACGGCGTTGACCTTCGCCTTCCGCTTGGCAAGTTCGTGCATCAGACCGACGACGCAAGCAGCGCCTGCCATGTCGCCTTTCATGTCCTCCATGCCGGCAGCGGGCTTGAGCGAGATGCCGCCGGTATCGAAGGTCACACCCTTGCCGACAAACACGACCGGGTCGCCGCCCTTTGGCCCCGCACCCTTCCACTGCATCACCACCACATGGCTTGGCCGCACACTCCCCTGCCCCACAGCCAGCAAGGCATTCATGCCGAGCCGCTTCAGAGTGGCCGGGGTCAGCACCTCGACTTGGACGCCGAACTTGGTGAGTTCCTTGGTGCGGGCGGCAAATTCCGCCGGGCCGAGCACGTTCGCGGGCTCGTTGACGAGATCGCGGGCGAGCATCACGCCCTCGGCCATCGCCCGCGCCGACACGAACATCTTGTTGGCCGCCTTAGGGTCGGCGCAATGGATGACGATTTTTTTGAGGGTCTTGTCGTTATTCTCGCCAGCGGCGCCGTTCTTCTTGCGCGGCTTGGACTTGTACTTTTTGAACTGGTATCCGCGCAGCATGGCGCCAAGCCCGACATTCGCGACATCGGCCGGCGTGACGTCGCGTCCGATGCCTTCGACCACGATGTGGGCGGTGGGGCCCTCTCTCCCGGTCAGCAATCCGCGGAGCGTGCCGCCGAGGTTGAGCCAGTCTTCGCTGCCATAGTCGGCGGTCTTGCCAAGCCCGACGAGCACCAGGCGCGAAAATTTGAAGCCGGATGGGGCCAGGAGGTCGACCGTGGTTTCCTTCTTACCCTTGAACCCGCTGATATTAGCGGCCCGCGAGAGCAGCCCTTTCGACGTCTTGTCGAGACCTTTTGCCGCCGGCGCGAGCTTTGGCCCCTCCTCGGCCAGAACCGCGACGACGCCCTCTTCGGGCACATTGAGACTGGCAAAGGAAATCGCGGTTTGGTCTGTCACCCCTCACTCCATCATGATCATCCCCGCTCGCGCCCCAAGCAAACACCCAGAAAAGCGCTACAAACGCGCGTGATTTGCGCGCTCAACTGATGCAGCTTTGCAACAGCGGGGGGGAATTCAAGACGATCTTCCTAGTTCCTGGCGGACCGGAATGCAAGTCGCCGAAAAAGCCGAAATTCGGCCCTCTTTCCCTGATGAGAATCGACTTTGACACCAAGCGGTTGGCGCAACTTGGCCGCGCTCGCCAAAAGGGGTCGCTCGGGGATCTAAGAGAAGCGGTATGACCCTCTTTAGCCGATATGTTCTTCGGCAGGTGACCAATGCGTTCATCATCATCCTGGTGACGCTGACCACGATCGTCTGGCTCGCAACGGCGCTGAAACAGCTCGATTTAATTGTTTCCCAGGGACAGGGCTTCGTCCTGTTTCTCAAGATGACCGTCCTCACCCTCCCCAGCCTGATGGCCTTGATCGCTCCCAATGCCATCCTGATGGCCTCCCTCTACACGCTCGACCGCATGAACGGAGACAGCGAGTTGATCGTGATGACGGCTGCGGGCGCCCCTGTCTGGCGGATCGGCATGCCCTTCGTCATTGTCGGCTCGGTGGTCTGCGTGGCGATCCTGATCAGCAATCTCTACGTGATGCCGGCAAGCATGCGGGCGCTGCGCGCCCTGATCACCCAGGTCCGCGCCGACGTGATCTCCCAAGTGCTTCAGCCAGGCCGATTTTCCAGCACCGAGCCGGGTCTAACCTTCCATATCCGCGACCGGTCGCAGAACGGCGATCTGCTCGGGCTCCTGGTGAACGACGAGCGTGGCGACAAGCAGACGATGAGCTATCTCGCCGACCGCGGGCGAATCGTCAGCAATGACGATGGCTCCTATCTGGTGATGTTCGATGGCCATGTTCATCGCTATGAGACCAAGGCCCCCGAAAAGGGCGTTCAGATCGTCGCCTTCGATCAATATATGTTGAGTATTTCTGATGTGAGCCCCAAGGACAACTCAAGTAAGGAGCTAAGGCCAAGGGAGCGTTATCTCAGTGAACTGCTCAACCCTGATCCCAAACTTCTAAAGGGAAAAGGCAATGCCGGCCAAATTCGTACCGAGATACACGACCGCTTCGCCACGCCCTTCTACCCACTCCTCTTCGCCTTCCTCGCGGTTGCAATTCTCGGTCACGCTCGCACGACCCGCGAAAGCCGCTGGGCGCAGATCCTCTTGGCCGCCGGAATCGCGGTCGGTCTCAGGGTTTCCGGGCTTACGGCGTCCAACCTCGTGACACTCAATGCGGCTGCCGTGCCGCTGGTCTATGTTATTCCAATTGGGGCGATTCTCGTTGCGGCTATGGCGGCACACGTTAGAATGTCGCCAGAACTGCGGTCCAAACTGAGTCTTCAGCCTAACTTCATGCTGGAGAACATAAAATTATGGGCCGGTCGGGGGATGACAACGAAGTGAAAGCGCAGATGCCAGGCATCAGTGCAGCGGGGACGCTTGCGCGATATTTTTCATTGCGCTTCCTCATCGCGATGCTCGCGATGTTCACTGTCTGTTGCGTGCTCATCTTCTTCGTCGATTTCATCGAGATGCTGCGCCGCGCGGGCAACTACGACGGTCAGGTTTCCGGCTTCCTGCTCGCCTGGATGACGCTGCTTCGCCTCCCTTCCTTTTCCGAGCTGACGCTGCCCTTTGCCGTGCTGATCGGAGCCGTCGCGATCTTCCTGATGTTGAGCCGCTCGTCCGAGCTGATCGTCGTGCGCGCCGCCGGCGTCTCCGTCTGGCAGTTCATGCTGCCCGCCCTGGTCGTGGCCTTCCTGCTCGGGATCGCCTTCGTGCTGATCTACAATCCCGTTGCCGCCGCCGCGCGCGCCGAGGCCGAACGGCTTTACGCCGGCGCCTTCGACAAGGAGGAATCTCTCCTCAAGACCAAGAATGCCGGGGCTTGGCTGCGCGAGGATGGAGCCGATGGTCCCTCGGTCGTCCACGCGCTTCGCGTGTCCAATCAAGGCCTCGAGCTGACCGGTGTGACCGTGTTTCAATACGCCGCCGATCAGACCCCGACCGAGCGGATCGAGGCACGCAGGGCGTTGCTCAAGGACGGCCGCTGGGAGCTCGAGGATGCCTGGGTGAGCGCGGTCGGCAGCGAGCCCATCCTGTACAAGCACTATTTGCTCAGCACCTACCTCACCCCGACCCAGGTGCGCGACAGTCTCGGCACGGAGTTCTCGATCTCCTTCTGGGACCTGCCCAACTTCATCGAGATTGCCGAAAGGGCCGGGCTTCCGGCCACGCAATACCGCGTACAGTACCAGCTCCTGCTGTCGCGGCCGTTCCTGTTGATGACCATGGTTCTGATCGCAGCCACCTGCTCGCTGCGAGCGTTCCGCTTCGGCAATGTTCAGCTCAATGCAATTGGCGGCATTGCCGCCGGCTTCGCCTTCTTCGTTCTGGCCGAAGTCTCGCGGAACTTCGCCATGGCGGGACTGACCTCGGCCATGGCTGCTGCTTGGGTGCCGGTCATCGTAGCGGCGAGCATCGCGCTCACCGTGCTCTTGTACAAAGAGGACGGGTGATGTCGCGCCGCACCACATCGCTCAATAGCGCGCGCCGGGCCGAGCCCGGCTTCGCCGCGCTAACAGGCGCGGGTCACGGCGCTTGGAGCTTGCGTCTCTTGGCCTGCCTGTTGGCCTGTTGCATCGGCTTCGGCGCGACCGCGCCCGCCTTGGCGAAGAAGGAGGAAAAGAGCGATCTCGGCACGATCCTGAAGCCGCCGAAAATAGACTCGACCGAGCCGATGCTGCTGCAGGCCGACGAGATGATCTACGACAACGAGAACAATCGCGTCACGGCCAAGGGCAATGTCGAAATCTATTACGGCAACTACACGCTGCTTGCCGATCAGGTGATCTACGACCGCAACGCCAACACGCTTGCGGCCAAGGGCAATGTTCGCATCAAGGATCCGGAAGGGGCGATCATCACCTCCAACCAGATGACCCTGACCGACGACTTCCGCGACGGGTTCATCGATGCGCTGCGCGTCGTGACCAAGGAGGACACTCGGATCGTCGCCCAGACCGCTTCGCGCGAAGCTGGCAACGTCACCGTGTTCCAGAACGGCTGGTTCACGCCTTGCAAACCTTGCGAGGACAATCCCGACAAGGCTCCCACATGGCGCATTCGCGCGCAGAAGATCATCCACCGGAAGGACGCGGCGACGATCACCTATCGCAACGGCTTCTTCGATCTCTTCGGCGTGCCGGTGATCTGGCTTCCTTATTTCCAGAGCGCCGATCCGACCGTGAAGCGCAAGTCCGGCTTCCTGATGCCGCAAGCCAGCCAATCCGACACCCTCGGCACCACGATAACCGTACCGTACTACTTCGCGCTGGCCGACAATTACGACTTCACCTTCGCGCCGATGTACACCTCGGAGGCGGGTATCCTGTGGCAGGGCTCGTGGCGCCACCGCCTGGCGAGCGGCGGCTATCGCGTCGATCTCGCCGGCGTGTTCAATGACGGCACCTTCGCTTCCCCGGCCCAACAGGACTTCCGCGGCAGCATCGTCACCAAGGGCAAGTTCGCGCTCAATCCCTATTGGTCCTGGGGGTGGGATGCCATCGCCGAGTCTGACGACACGTTCCGGCGCTATTACAATCTCGACAGCAAGCTCAAGACCGACCGCATTTCGCAGGCCTATATCGAGGGGCTGCACGACCGCAACTACGCCAGCATGCGTTTCTACCAGACCGGCACCCTGCTTGTCACCAAAGACCCCCTTGCGGACGCAACCGTGCATCCGATCATCGACTACAACTACATCTTCAACCAGCCAATCATCGGCGGCGAGCTGAGCTTCGATTCGAATGTCATGAGCCTCGCCAATGCGGACGGCACCGACTCCAATCGCTTCATCGCCCAGGCAAAATGGCGGCGCCAGATGATCGATCGCATCGGGCAGGTCTACACGCCATTCGCTCAGTTGAGAGGTGACGTCTACGGCGTGAACGAGTTCGTCGATCCCGAGACCGATCTGGAATCGAGCGGCGCTCTGTTCCGCGGCAATGCGGTTCTAGGCGCCGAGTACCGTTACCCCTTCATCGCCACCACGGGCAGCCTTGCCCATGTCTTCGAGCCCATCGCTCAGATCATCGGCAGGCCCGCTTCCGTCGGCGTCGACCAATCCGAGATCCCCAACGAGGATGCCAAGAGCCTCGTCTTCGACGACACCATCCTGTTCGACATCGACAAGTTCTCTGGTTACGACCGCATCGAGACCGGCACGCGCGCCAATGTCGGCATGCGCTACACGGCCCAATTTAATTCTGGCGCCTATGCCCGCGCCGTCGTCGGCGAGAGCTACCAAATCGCCGGGCAAAACAGCTTCGACCTCAATAGCGGCCTCGGCACGCGCTATTCGGATTACGTGACCGGCCTCTATGTGCAGGCGGCCCAGTATCTGTCGATCGCCGCACAAGCTCGCTTCAACAAGGACACGCTTGAGGTCATGCGAACCGATCTCAGCTCGACGGCGATTTTCGGTCCCGTCGACATGCGGGTCAATTATGCCGAGATTGCACCCGACGCAGTGTCGCCCGACACCACCACCGACGGTAGCTCCGAGGATAGCGAGCGGCGTCAGGAGATCGTGGGTAAAGGTGCGCTTTCGCTCACGGACACTTGGGCGCTGCTCGGCAGCCTCCGTTATGACCTTCAAAACGAACGGACCATCAGCGACGGTGTGGGCCTCCGGTACCAGGACGATTGCTTGACCCTCGCGGTGACCTATGAGCAGAGCAACATCGAGGATCGCGACATCGAACCAGAGCAGCGCGTGATGGTGAATCTGTCTCTGAAATATCTCGGTTCGTACCAGTTCCAGACCGACGCCTTTGGCGCATTCGGCCCGGACGCGTCGAACACGATCGATTAGGGAGGCGGGCGCCGGCGGCTTCCCCCGGGCCGCGGCGCACGTTGGAACAGTGGCGTATTTGAGCAGGCCTAAGTGCTCGACCTTTGGCGTGATTGCGGCGCTTGCGCTGCTTGCGATGCTTTTCGGCCTGGGCTTGCCGGCGCGGGCTCAGACCGAGCAATCGATCGTCGTGCTGGTCAACGACGACCCCATCACTCTCTACGACATCGAGCAGCGCCAGCGCTTCCTCGCCGTCACCACCCAGGAGAAACCCTCCCCGGCCCTAAAGAAGAAGGCCATCGACATGCTGATCGAGGAGCGCTTGCAGCTCCAGGAGGGCAAGAAGCTCGGCATCGTCCCCGACGAGGCCAACGTGACCAAGGTCATCGCCGGCATGGCGGAATCGAACCGTATGGACGTCCAGGGCCTGACCAACGCGCTCGGTCAGATGGGTGTCAACATCAGGACGCTCAGGGATCGCATCAAGGCCCAGGTCGTGTGGCAGGAAATCGTGCGCAAGAAGTTTCGCCGCGACGTGATTATCGGCGATGCGGAGGTGGACAAGGTGCTTACCGGCGGGGACTCGGACGCGGAGGAGAAGACCACGCTGCAACTCCGCCAGGTGAAATACCAGCTTCCGGGCAGTGCCGACCAGGCCGCTATCGCCAAGCAACTGGCCGAGTTCGAGGCGGTGCGGGCGAAGGTGCAATCATGCGCCAAGGTCGGCACGCTGACCCAGGGCATCAAGGGAATGACCGTCAAGACGCTCCAGGATCAGCTGCCTTCGTCGCTCTCCCAGCCCACGCGCGTTCTGGTGATGAACGCGAAAATCGGCCAGATGACGCCCCCAACCATCACCGGTTCGGCCATCGAGGCTTATGCGGTCTGCGGCAAACGCGCGACCAAAGGCGACCCGCAGCAGCGGGAGCAGGCCGAGAGCAAATTGATGGAAGAGGAACTCGGAATCAGGGCCGAGGGTCTGTTGCGCGACATGCGCCAGGATGCGTTCATCGAATATCGCTAGTCACGGTTTCGGGTGACCTGGGCCCCGGATCGGCCTAAGACAGCCAGCCAACCCAAGGGCCTGGAGCGTGCTTGCCGTTTCCGTTTTAGCGGAGGCCGCTCCCGGGACCGCTGACGGCCAGGCTGCAATGGACCGTGCCGATAAACCGCTCGCCCTCACGCTTGGCGATCCCACCGGGATCGGCCCCGATATCACCCTTCTCGCTCATCAGGCGCGCATGCGGGAGCCGATCCCGCCATTCGTTCTGCTGGGCGATCCGGAATTGCTCGCGGCCCGGGCCCGAGCGCTAGGTCTCGCCACCGCGCTCGAAATCGTCGGGACCCCCGGCGCGGCGTCCGAGGTCTTCGCCAAGGCTCTGCCGGTGCTGCCGATCGGCGTCGCCGGGACGGTGGTTCCGGGACATGCGGATCCGGCCGCCGCATCGGCCATCCAGCGATCGATCGAGCGTGCGGTGGCCCTTGTGCTTGCTGGCGATGCGGGAGCCGTCGTCACCAACCCGATCAGCAAGGCCGCGCTCTACCGCACGGGCTTCGCCTTTCCGGGCCATACCGAGTTCCTGGGACAACTCGCCGGTCTGAAGCCATCCGACGCCGTGATGATGCTCGTCTCCGGCGATCTGAAAGTGGTGCCGGTCACCATCCATATCCCGCTCAAGGACGTGATGACCGCCCTCACCCCGGCCCTCATCCTTCAGACGCTGATGACCACGGCGCGCGACCTCAAGCGCTATTTCGGCATCAGCCAGCCTCGCATCGCCGTCGCGGGGCTCAATCCACATGCGGGTGAGGACGGAACTTTGGGGCGCGAAGAGATCGATATCATCGCGCCCGCCATCGAGGCAGCGCGGGGCAAAGGCCTGGACGTCACCGGTCCGCATTCCGCCGACGCTCTGTTCCATGCCGAAGCCCGCAAGACCTATGACGTGGCCATCGCCATGTATCACGACCAGGCGCTGATCCCGTTCAAGACCCTCGCCTTCGACACCGGCGTCAATGTCACCCTCGGGCTCCCCTTCGTGCGCACCTCTCCCGACCACGGCACGGCCTTCGCCCTCGCGGGCACCGGCAAAGCCAGCCCCCGCAGTTTGATCGAGGCTCTGCGCCTGGCGGACGCCATGCGCGCCTGCGCCGGGGACGCGCCTTGAGCACACCGGATGGACTGCCGCCGCTGCGCGACGTAATCCGCGCTTCGGGGCTCGTCGCCCGCCGCAGCCTCGGCCAGAATTTTCTGCTCGACTTCAATCTCACCCGCCGCATCGCCCGCGCCGCCGGGCCGCTTGAGGGCACCACCATCGTCGAGATTGGGCCGGGCCCGGGCGGCCTCACTCGGGCGCTCCTGCTCGAGGGCGCATCGCGCGTCATCGCCATAGAGAAGGACGAGCGCTGTCTGCCGGCGCTGCGCGGAATCGCCGAAGCCTATCCAGGCAAACTCGAGATCCACGCCGCCGACGCCAAGAAGATCGACTATGGGCGCCTCGACATCGAAGCGCCGGCGCGCATCGTCGCTAACCTTCCCTATAGCGTCGCCACGCCGCTCCTGATCGGCTGGCTCAAGACGGAGCCCTGGCCGCCATGGTTCGATCGCCTGGTGCTCATGTTTCAGCGCGAGGTCGCGCTCCGCATCGTTGCCAAGCCAGGCAGCGGCGACTATGGCCGCCTCGCCGTGCTGTGCCGCTGGCGGACCGAGCCCCGCATCCTGCTCACGCTTCCGGCCGCAGCCTTCACCCCGCGACCGAAAGTCGAGTCCTGCGTGGTCGAGCTGGTGCCGAAACAGGCTCCGACTCCCGCTTGTGACGTCTCGATGCTGGAGCGCGTGACCGCCGCGGCCTTCGGCCAGCGGCGCAAGATGCTCCGCTCCTCCTTGCGTCAGCTCACGCCAGACGCGGAGGCACTGCTGACCGGGCTCGATATCGACCCGACGGCCCGGGCGGAGGAGCTACCGATCGGCGATTTCTGCCGCATCGCCAACGCCCTCCCCGCCAATACCGGCGGACGCTCAAGCTAAAGCTCGGCGAGAAGGCCCTGCACGAAGTCCTTGAGGCCGGTGAGGCGTGAACGGCGCAGCCGTTCCGCCGCGAGAATGGCGCGCACCGCCTCCAGCGAGGCGTCAACGTCACGATTGACCACCACATAGTCGTAGTCGTCGAAATGCTGGATCTCGTTGCTGGCGCCGCGCATCCGCGCCTGCACCACGTCCGGCGCATCTTGCGCGCGCTCATTCAGGCGTTGCTCCAGCACCTTCCCCGATGGCGGCAGGATAAAAACAGTCACCACGTCGCCCTTGGCCTCTTCGCGCAGTTTTTCTGCTCCCTGCCAATCGACATCGAACAGCACATCGCGGCCCCTGCGAAGCGCCTGATCGACCGGTTCGCGCCTGGTGCCGTAGTAATTGTCGAAGACGACAGCCCATTCGAGAAACTCGCCGCGATCCCGCATGGTGGCGAACTTCTCCCGATCGACAAAATAATAGTCCCTCCCCTCGACCTCGCCTTTGCGCTTCTTGCGCGTGGTACAGGAAATGGACATCGCCACATCAGGCTCCGCCTCGACCAATCTGCGCGCGAGCGTCGTCTTTCCCGCGCCAGACGGCGAGGACAGGACCAGCATGAGACCTCTGCGTGCGGGCTGCATCAATCGCCTCACTCGATGTTCTGGACCTGCTCTCGCAGCTGGTCGATGACCGTCTTGAGCTCGAGCCCGGCGCGACTGATCTCGATGTCGGCCGCCTTGGAGCAAATCGTATTGGCCTCGCGGTTGAACTCCTGCGCCAGAAATTCGAGCTGGCGCCCCACCGCCTGATCGTTCCGCAGCAGCTCATTCGCCGCCGCGACATGGGCACGGAGCCGATCGAGCTCTTCCTGAATATCGGCCTTATTGGCAAGTAACAGCGCTTCCTGGTGCAGCCGCTCAGGATCGAGCCCGGCGCCTGACTCGGTGATGCGGGCCAATTGCTCGGCCAGACGCTGCGCAATCGCTTGCGGCTGGCGCGCCGGAGCGTCGGCGGCACGGTCCACGAGGCCAGCGATCTGGGCGAGCTGATTGGCAATCACCCCGGCAAGGCGCGCGCCTTCGGCCGCTCGCGCCTCGATCAGCTGGCCGAGAGCTGCGGCCAAACCGGCGAGAAGGGCCTCTTCAAGCTTGGTTTGTGCCTCCTCGCTCACCTCCCCCTCGGCCACTTCAACCACGCCGCGCATGGCGAGCAGGGTGTCGAGGTTCGGCGGCGCCATGCGGGACAGAGCCTGCGCCCGCTCCGCCACCGCGAGGGCCTGGGCAAGAGCCGCTTCATTGAGCCGAATGGCAAGCTCGCCGCCCTCCCGCCGCAGCGTAAGGTTGAGGGTGCAATTGCCCCTGGTAAGCTTCGCCTGAGCGTGGGATCTCGACTTGATCTCGAGCCGCTCCAGGCCCGACGGCATGCGGAAGCGCAGCTCGAGATTGCGGCCATTGACGCTCCGCACCTCCCAATGCCAGCTCGTCTCATCATGGACGCCGGCGCTGCGGCCAAATCCGGTCATGCTGTTGAGGGTCATTGGTTCAGCCTTGCACCTGGGGTCCCGCGCGCCGGAGACGACCGTTTATAAGCCGAGTCGGCTCGGATCGGGCGAGGAGAACCCTCGCCGCCATCTTCACTCTGGCGGCAACCTTAATAGGAAAGACAGGGTCGTAGCACAGTCGCCAACGCGGTCCCGCTAGCGCTGCGGATTCCGGAGCGGCAACGGCACCTCGCCGCCGGCTTCGCCGGACGATTCGGGCGCGACCGCAGCCCCACCCTCGGGTGCCGCCGCAGGCGCAACCGCCGCCGACGATTGGAGGTTGAGCAGCGCGTCCGGCGCGGTGAGCTCGCCGGACGCAGCAGCCTGATCCGGAGCGGCGGTGTCGCCATCAGGACCGGCGGCATCTGCCGCGGCAGCTTCGGCGCGGGCCTTCTCGCGCATCGCCCGCTCGAGCCTCCGCCACTGCGCGACATTTCTATTGTGATCGTCGAGGCTCGGCGCAAAGGCGTGACCCCCGCTCCCGTCCGCCACGAAATAGAGATCCTTGGTCTTCGCCGGTTTCAGCACCGCCTCGATGGCGGCGCGGCCCGGATTGGCGATCGGCGTCGGGGGCAAACCGTCGATCTTATATGTGTTGTAGGCCGTCTCTCGATCGAGCTCGTCCTGTCGAATGGGATGATCGAGAACACCTTTGCCGCCCACCAGCCCGTAAATGATGGTGGGGTCGGATTGCAGCCGCATATTCTTCCTGAGCCGGTTCTGGAACACGCTGGCGATGCGCGGCCGCTCGTCGGCCCGGCCGGTTTCCTTCTCGACGATGGAGGCAAGGATCACGGCCTCTTCCGGCGTTTGCACCACGATGTCCGGATCGCGATCCTCCCACATCTTGGCGAGGAACTTTCGATGCCCCGCCTGCATGCGCTCGACAATGTCGATCCGCATATCCCCGATCTGGAAGCGATAGGTGTCCGGCAGCAGGGTCCCCTCCGCCGGGATCTCGGTGATCACGCCCTTGAGGTCGGGATTGGCCTGTATCCGCTCGACGATCTGCTGACTGGTGAGCCCTTCTGGGAGCGTGATCTTATGGTCGATCGACCTGCCTTCGACCAGCGTGTCGAGCACTTGGCGCATGCTCGCATGCTTGCGGAACTCATACTCGCCCGCTTTGAGCGTGCCGGTGCCCTTCAAATATATAAAGTAGATGATGCTGGTCATGAACATGCCGCGGTCGGTGATGACCTCGTCATGCTCCAGCCGCTCGGCGATGCCGCTCACCCCCTCGCCTTTCGGAATCACTACCACCGTCGATGTGGCCAGGGGTCCCGGCCGGTCGAATTGATAGCGGATGAAATACAGCAGCGCCACGGACGTGAGCGCGCTGAAGAATACCAGCAGGAACATGGCGTTGAAAAAGGCGAGAACCGGGTGTAGCCGCCCATCGCGCGGATCGCGCTCAGGCGGCTCCAGCGGCCGGATGGGCTCGAGCGCCTCGGTGGGACTGCGCGGCAGGACGGCAAAATCTCGACCTGTATGGTCCGCGGGCTCTAGCCCGTCATTGTCGTTCGCCGTCGACGAGAAGTCGTTGGTCACGGACATAGCCTGATGCCCCGCACGGATCGTTTATCCACTTGGAGACGAAATATGGCGAAAGGGAGGTTCGGCTGGCAAGCGTAACTGCCTGCCCGATCAGGCGTTGCAGCGTCGCAGAATCAGCGACGCATTGGTTCCCCCGAAACCGAAGGAATTGGATAGCACCGTATCGATGGTCCGCTCCCGCGCCTTATGCGGCACGAGGTCGATGGCGGTCGTCACCGACGGGTTGTCGAGATTGAGCGTGGGCGGGGCCAGATTGTCACGGATGGCGAGAACCGAGAAGATCGCCTCGACCGCGCCCGCGGCGCCGAGCAAATGGCCGGTCGCGGATTTCGTCGATGACATCGAGACCTTGCCGGCGGCGTTGCCGAACAGCCTCTCGACCGCGGACAGCTCGATCTCGTCGCCCATCGGCGTCGAGGTGCCATGGGCATTGATATAGTCGATATCGGCCGGCTCGATGCCGGCGCGCTTCACCGCCGCGACCATGCAGCGATAGGCGCCGTCGCCATCCTCCGCCGGAGCGGTGATGTGGAAGGCGTCGCCCGACAGGCCATAGCCGATGACTTCGGCATAGATGGTGGCGCCGCGCGCCTTGGCGTGTTCCAGCTCCTCGAGCACGACCACGCCCGCGCCCTCGCCCATGACGAAGCCGTCCCGGTCGCGGTCATAAGGCCTTGAGGCCCGTTGTGGCTCATCGTTGAAATTGGTCGAAAGCGCCCTGCACGCGGCAAATCCGGCGATGGCGAGACGGCAGACCGGCGATTCGGCCCCGCCCGCCACCATCACATCCGCATCGCCAAGAGCCACCAGCCGCGAGGCGTCGCCAATGGCGTGAGACCCGGTCGAACAGGCCGTGACCACGGAATGATTCGGACCCCTGAGCCCATGCTCGATCGAGACATAGCCGGCCGCGAGATTGATCAGCCTTCCGGGAATGAAGAACGGGCTCACCCGCCGCGGCCCCTTCTCGGCCAGCAACAGCGACGTCTTCTCGATGCCTTGCAGCCCGCCGATGCCTGAGCCGATCAACACGCCGGTGCGGGTCTGATCCTCGTAGGAGGTCGGCTTCCAGCCCGCGTCGGCGAGTGCCTGGGTCGAGGCCGCCATGGCGTAGACGATGAACTCGTCGACCTTGCGCTGTTCCTTCGGCGACATCCAATCGGTTGGATTATAGGTGCCGTCGCTGCCATCGCCGTGCGGAACCTGGCACGCGATCTGGCAGGTGAGATCGGAGACGTCGAAGTTCTCGACCCGCTTCGTGGCGCTCTCACCCGCGGTCAGCCGCTGCCAAGAGACCTCCACCCCGCATCCGAGCGGCGAGACCAGACCCAAACCTGTGATGACGACACGTCGCATGTGGCGCTTTCGCGTGATCCTCGTGGGAACAGGTGATTCGGGGCCCGCTTGCCTTGCACTTCCGGCGACGCAGGCGGCCGCTAGCGCGCGACGGGCAAGAAAACGTCAAGCTGCCGTGTTCTTCTCCAGGAACTTGACGGCGTCGCCAACGGTCAGAATCGTCTCTGCGGCGTCGTCCGGAATCTCGCAGCCGAACTCTTCCTCGAACGCCATCACGAGCTCGACGGTGTCGAGGCTGTCGGCCCCAAGGTCGTCGATGAAGCTCGCACTTTCAGTTACCTTGTCGGCCTCGACGCCGAGATGCTCAACCACGATCTTTTTTACGCGCTCTGAGATATCGCTCATGTCCGCCTCACCGTCTTTAGCTTATTCATCGTTAGGCCCTCGCACATCCCCCAGGCCTCGGCTTACGGCCTAACGCACCCCAGAACGGCAAGTCACAGGGTTTGAACGCGAGGAGGATTATCTTTGTCAAGCCCTCATCGAGCTCTACAGAGCGGCCGTTTGGGTATCACAGTTTTCTAGCCTTTGCCAGAAGCCCCGAAACCGTCATCGGGCGAGGGCAAAGACTGCTGCAGCCGCGCTGTCAAGCCTTTGGAATGCAACGGCTTACACCATCACCATGCCCCCATTCACATGCACCGTCTCGCCGGTGACGTATCCAGCCTCGTCGCTGGCAAGAAACACCACGACTGCGGCGACGTCTTCGGGCTGGCCGAATTTCGCCGCTGGAATCGCGGCGGCAATGGCCTCTGTCTGCTTCGGTGTCAAGGCGTCGGTCATCGGCGTGGAGATGAAACCAGGAGCAATGCAATTGGCGGTGATGCCCCGGCCGGAGACCTCGCGCGCCAGCGACTTGGTCATGCCCACGAGCCCGGCCTTCGATGCCGCATAGTTGCACTGCCCCGGATTGCCGAGCACGCCCGAAATCGAGGCGATATTAACGATACGACCGGCCCGGCGCCGCATCATGCCGCGCAGGATTCCGCGCGTCAGCACGAACACCGAGCTGAGATTGACGGCAATGACGTCGTCCCATTCCTCGTCCTTCATGCGCATGAACAGATTGTCGTGGGTAATGCCGGCATTGTTGACGAGGATGTCGACCTGGCCGAGCGCCTTCTCCGCATCTTCGGCGAGCTTGACCACGGCGGCGCGGTCACGCAGATCGCAAGGAAGCACATGAACGCGGGAGCCGAGCTTCGCCGCGAGCTCGTCCAGACGTTCCGCCCTCGTCCCTGAAATCGCGACCTGTGCGCCTTGAGCGTGCAGAGCCTCGGCGATGGCCCAGCCAATGCCGCCGGACGCACCGGTGACAAGGGCGCCCTTCCCGGTGAAGTCGAACATGCCGCTCTCCCTTTATATCCCAGGCGCGCTAGGCTTGGAGCGCCGCGGACGCGGCTTCCAGCTCTTCCGGCGTGTCGATCGAATGCGCCTCGAAGCCATCGAACCGCCGGGCAAGCCCGGTCAGAACCCGGCCGGCGCCCACTTCATAGAGCGTGTCGGCGCCCCGGTCCCGCAAATACAGCATCGACTCCCGCCACCTGACCATCCCCGTGACCTGTTCGATCAGGCGCTGGCGGATGGCCTCGGGGTCGGTGACGGCGGCGGCAAGCACATTGGCGACCAGCGGAACCGAAGGCGCCTTGATCTCCACCCGGCTCAAGGCGTCTCGCATGACCTCCGCGGCAGGCTGCATCAAAGCACAATGGAACGGCGCGCTCACCGGCAGGAGCACGGCCCGGCGGGCTCCGAACTTGGGACCGAGCAAGACTGCCCGCTCGATCGCCCCGCGCGCGCCGCTGATCACCACCTGCCCTGGGGCATTGTCGTTCGCTACCTCGCACACCTCGCCTTCGCTCGCGGCTTCCGCCAGCGCCTGAGCCTGTGCCAGATCCGCACCGAGTAAGGCCGCCATGGCTCCCTGTCCAACCGGCACCGCCTCCTGCATGGCGCGCCCCCGCGTCTTGAGCAGCCTTGCCGTGTCGGCAAGACTCAGGCTTCCCGCCGCGGCAAGAGCCGAATATTCTCCGAGCGAATGACCGGCGACATAGGCGACTTGGCGTTCGAGACCGAAGCCCGTCTCTTCGCGCAGCGCCCGCAGCGCCGCGAGTGAGACCGCCATCAACGCCGGTTGGGCGTTTTCGGTAAGGGTGAGCTGATCCTCAGGCCCCGCCCACATCAGGGTCGAGAGGCTCTGGCCAAGCGCATCGTCAATCTCGGCGAAGACGGCGCGGGCCGGGGCATAGGCCTTGGCAAGCTCGGCGCCCATGCCGACGGCTTGGCTTCCTTGGCCCGGAAAAATGAATGCGATACTCATCAGATGAAGATGTCCCGCGCTAGAGTGCGGCCAAAGACACTGTTTGCGTCCGAGCTGTCAAGCAAGACGGGCCGCGCGCCGGCGCCGGGACCATATCCCTCATGGCGCCTCAGGGGCATCGGTCAGAAAAGATGACTCGAACACGCAACTCCGCACCATAACGCCTTGTTTATAGACTAGAATTCGTTAGCCACAGTTTTGGAGAATCCCGATGAAACGCCTATTTGCCGCAATGACCTTGGCCGTGCTCCTGACCGCTCCCGCCCTTGCGGCGGAGCCGCAGGCCTGGCCGTGGAAGTCCACCATGCCGCCGGATCCAGCGCTGGCCAAACTGTCCAAGATCAGCGATGTGACGGCGAGCGTCGACGGCGCGATGGTGAAGATCAGCGTGAAGGCCATGGCGCCGGTCCCCGGTTTTAGCGAGCTGCAGCTCACGCCCCGCATCGGAGACCCCGAGGATCGTATCTTCGCCTTCGACGCCCGTGGCCGAACGCCGCAAGATGTCAGCACTCAGGTGGAGACGCCCGTGAGCATCGAGGCGGCCTATACCGACGCGCCACTGGGCAAGTTCGACGTGATCGAGGTCCATGCCAAGGACAATTGCATGGGCTATTCGGTGACGGACCAAAAACCGGTGGAATGCAGTGGGAAATCCATCCCGCAATAATGGCCGGCTCCATTGGTCTCAAGCGGGCCGATGGCCCTTGCAAAGCGGCGACAAAACCTTATAAAGCGGCCTCTTGAACCGCTCCGGTCGGAGGCTGAACGGAGAACCGCTTTGTAAGAGGCGGTAGGCTGAAACGCCGATCTCCCGTGTCTCCGCTCCCAAGGGTCATCTTCTTGGGCCTTTCCTTCAGGGCCCATGAGAGGCTTTGCGCCGGAGCTTATAGAGAAGGAAAAGGCAATCCATGCCGCATTACGAGCATGTGTTCCTGGCACGCCAGGATATTTCCACGCAGCAGGTCGAAAGCCTGACGCAGGAATTCCGCACGATCATCGAAGGTCTCGGCGGATCGATCGGCAAGTCCGAATATTGGGGCCTCAAATCGCTGGCCTTCCGCATCAAGAAAAACCGCAAGGCGCATTTCTCGCTGATGAACATCGACGCGGCGCCCGATGCGGTGGCGGAGCTCGAGCGCCAGATGCGCCTGTCCACCGACATCATCCGCTTCCTCACCGTCAAGGTCGACGAGCATGACCAGACCCCATCGCCGATGATGCGCCGCGCCGATCGCGACGAGCGCGACGGCCGGGGTGACCGTGGCGACCGCGGCGATCGTGGTGACCGCGGTGATCGTGGTGACCGCGGTGATCGTGGTGACCGCCGGGGACCGCGAAGAGACCGGGATCGCGATTTTGGCGCGAGCGAGCCGCAAGCGGCCTCCGACGCGCCCGCGGTTGAAGCGACCTCCGACAGCGGAGAGGATAACTGATGAGCATGACCCAAAGCGCGGCCAGGCGGCCATTTTATCGCCGGCGCAAGACCTGCCCCTTCTCCGGCGATAAAGCACCCAAGATCGACTACAAGGACATCAGGCTCTTGCAACGCTACATTTCGGAGCGAGGCAAGATCGTGCCGAGCCGGATCACGGCGGTCTCGGCCAAGAAGCAGCGCGAGCTTGCCCGTGCGATCAAGCGCGCGCGGTTCCTCGGCCTTCTGCCGTATTTGATTCAATAAAGGCTTGAGACCCGAGCTGCCTAACCGCCGCTCACTCAAGCTGACGCCAAAGGTTGGGACGGCTCGCCGTCCCTAACCGCTCTCGCAAAGAGTCGGGACAGCACAGACGATGGCAACACCCCTCCTTATCGGCGCTGGCGCGGGCCTCGTTTCCGCGGCTCTATTCGGCTCCGCCGCGACGGCGACGGCGCTGGCGGCCCTCCTCTTCTATTTGGCCCCCTTGCCCATCTGCCTGGCCGGGCTCGGCTGGGGTTCCACCTCGGCCGCGGTTGCCGCGCTGGCGGGCACGCTCCTCGTCGCAGGCGTGCTCGGACCCGCAACCGGCGGCATCTTCGCCATCGCCATCGGCGCACCGCTCGCCGGTCTCTGCTATCTCGCTTTGCTGGCGCGGCCGGCGGACGGCCCGCAGGGCCAAGGCTCTGGCGCGGTCGAATGGTATCCCATCGGGCGTCTAGTCGGCTGGGCCGCGGTCATGGCCGGCGTTCTCGCCGGCATCATGGTGCTGACGCTCGGTTACGACGCCGAGACCTATCGCGACTCGATCAAGAACCTGCTCGAGCATAGCGTCCTCAAGGACCTCGACCGCGACGGCTCCCTGATCAACGAGAGCACGATCGGTAATTTGAGCGCCGTGCTGGCGCGAACGCTGCCCGCGGCCTTCGCCGTCGTCTGGCAGAGCATCGCGCTGTTCAATCTCTGGTTGGCGGGCGTGGTCGTCAACGCCTCCGGCCGCGCCTTGCGCCCGTGGCCCCAGCTTGACGCCATCGAGCTGCCGAACGCGTTCTTCCTCGCCTTCGCCGGAAGCCTGCTCGCATCCTTCCTGCCGGGCCTCGCCGGCCTCCTGGCCACGGGGCTCGCCGGAGCATTGCTGTTCGCCTATGTGCTGCAAGGATTGGCGGTGGCGCACGCCTTCAGCCAGGGCATGGCCTTTCGCGGGCTCATGCTCGCCTCCCTCTATCTCGCCATTTTAATTTTGGGTTGGGTCGCTATTGCCGTGGCCATCCTCGGTCTCAGCGAGCCGATGCTGCATCTGCGCGCACGCGCGGCGGCGCGCGGTCATCCACCCCGCCAGGATTAACGATCAGACAAGGACAGGAGTCTCGATATGCAAGTCATTCTTCTAGAGCGCATCGGCCGCCTCGGACAGATGGGCGACGTGGTCACCGTCAAGGACGGCTATGCCCGCAATTTCCTCCTGCCCAAGGGCAAGGCGCTCCGGGCCACCAAGGCCAATCGCGAGCGCTTTGAGCAGGACCGGTCACAGCTCGAGGCTCGCAATCTGGAGCAGAAATCCGAAGCCGAGGCCGTCGCCGTCAAGTTGGATGGGCAGAGCTTCATCATCATCCGGCAGGCGGGCGAGTCGGGCCAGCTCTATGGCTCGGTCAGCACGCGGGACATCGCCGGCGTCGTGACCGAAGGCGGCTTCTCCATCGAGCGCCCACAGGTCATGCTCGACCGGCCAATCAAGACCCTTGGCCTCCACGACGTGCGGATCGCCCTTCACGCCGAAGTTGGCCCGCGTGTCACCCTCAACGTCGCCCGCTCGGAGGACGAAGCAGCGCGCCAGGCCAGAGGCGAGGAAGTGACCGGCAGGGCCATGGAGGAGGCTGACCTGGAAGCCGAAGCCGCAAGGCGCGCCGCGGAGAAGCTATTCGAAGAAGGTACGGAAGCCTCTGATATCGCTGAGGCAATCGAGGAGACCACGGAGACCGAGGCCAAGGAAGGCGCGTAGCCGCCGCGCGCTTTCGTCACGGACACTTAAGGAACCATTGGCGCGCCGGTTGTCTTGATCGGGTGTGAGATTTAGACTGACGATAGGAAATTATTGAAGGCTCCTCCCCTGGAGGGAGGGGTTGGCGCGTGGTTCGATGTTCCGCCCGCTCCGCCAGTTCCTCGACCAAACCATCACGACAGGCTATCTGCGCCTGGTCGATGCCGACGGGCTCGCCCATGGTTTTGGCGACCGCGATGGTCAGACCGTCGTCGCCCGCATCGCCGATCACCGTACCGAGCGGCGTCTCTTCTTCAACCCCGCGCTCGCGCTGGGCGAGGCCTATATGGAAGGGCGCCTCGTCTTTGAGCAGGGCACAGTCTACGACTTCCTGGAGCTTCTGCTCTCCAATCTCGACTATCGTTCCTGGCCTCGACTGGCCAAGCTGCATGCCGCCTTGAGGTTCATCCAGCGAAGTTTGCGGCAGTACAATCCCGCCCCTCGGGCGAAGCGAAACGTCGCGCACCATTACGACCTCGACAGCCGGCTCTACGACTTGTTCCTCGACTGCGACCGCCAATATTCCTGCGCCTATTTCGAGCAGGACGCGATGTCGCTGGAGGAAGCCCAGATGGCCAAGAAGCGGCATCTCGCGGCCAAGCTCAATCTCCGCGACGGGCTGAAGGTGCTCGACATTGGCTCTGGCTGGGGTGGCCTCGGCCTCTATCTGGCCAAGACCGCCCATGTCGAGGTCACCGGCGTGACCTTGAGCAAGGAGCAGCACAAATTGTCCCGGGAGCGGGCCCGTGCCGAGGGCCTGGCCAGGGCCGTTAATTTCGAGCTTCGCGACTACCGTGCGGTGGAGGGTCAATTCGACCGCATCGTCTCGGTCGGGATGTTCGAGCATGTGGGCGTCGTCCACTATCGCAGCTTCTTCGACAAGATCCGCTCTCTGCTGACCAGCGATGGGGTGGCTCTGATCCATGCGATTGGCCGCTTCGACGGTCCGGCGCCGACCAATCCCTTCATCACCAAATACATCTTTCCCGGCGGCGCCGTTCCGGCCTTGAGTGAGGTCTTGCCCGCGGTCGAGCGCGCGGGGCTCCTCGTCACCGACCTGGAGATTCTCCGGTTGCATTACGCCATGACGCTCCGTCACTGGCGCCAGCGCTTCCGGGGCGCCTGGCACATTGCGGCCGAACGCTATGGCGAGCGCTTCTGCCGGATGTGGGAGTTCTATTTCGCCGCGGCCGAGATCGGATTTCGCTACGAGAATCTCATGGTCTTCCAACTTCAGTTGACCAAGGACCAGAAGGCGCTTCCCCTCACCCGCGACTATATTGGCGAAGCGGAGCAGCAGCTCCGTCTGCGCAATGTCGCCCGTCAGCCGGCCCGCCGCGTCAAGCGTTGAGCATCGACCTGAGTCCCCTGTTGGCGAATATGCTCTCTCCCCGTTGTGCACAGGCCCGGCATCTAGATTCCACTCACCCGGACTGATTAGCTGACCCCATGACCAACGCACTGATTCGGGCGCGGCCAGCACCTGCCGAGACGCCAACCTTCCGCGCCCCGCCCCATAATCTGGAGGCGGAGCAGGCCCTGCTCGGCGCCATCCTGGTGAATAACGAGGCTTGCGACCGCGTCTCCAGCTTTCTCAAGGCCGAGCACTTCTTCGATCCCTTGCATGGACGCATCTACGACCATGCCGCCAAGCTGATCTGGGCCGGCAAGCGCGCCACGCCGATCACGCTCAAGACCTTCTTCCAGGCCGAAGAGCCGGTGGGCGAGCTCACCGTTCCCCAATATCTCGGGCGCCTCGCGGCCAACGCCACGACCATCATCAATGCCGAGGATTACGGGCGCACCATCTACGACCTCGCCATTCGCCGGGACCTGATCCAGATCGGCGAGGACATGGTCAATGTGGCCTTCGACGCGCCGATCGACGCGCCGCCCGCGGTGCAGATCGAGGATACCGAGCAGAAGCTGTACGAGCTGGCCGAGACCGGCAAATACGGCTCCGGCTTTGAGCCCTTCACCACCGCGCTGACCGACGCCATCGACATGGCGGCCAATGCCTACCGCCGGGACGGCGGATTGTCGGGACTCGCCACCGGCTTCAACGATCTCGACCAGCGCATGGGCGGCTTGCAAGCCTCGGATCTGATCATCGTCGCCGGCCGCCCCTCCATGGGCAAGACCGCCCTCGCCACCAACATCGCCTATCACGTGGCCCGCGCCTATACGCGCGACCCCGAATCGGAGAAAGCCCTCGACGGCGCCGTGGTCGGGTTCTTCTCGCTTGAAATGTCGGCCGAGCAACTCGCCACCCGCATCATCGCCGAACAGTCCTACATCCCGTCTGAACGCATTCGCCGCGGCCGCATCGAGGCCGATGAGTTCGACCGCATCGTCGAGGCCTCGCAGGAGTTGCAGAACCTGCCCCTTTATATCGACCAGACGGGTGGCATCACCGTGGCCCAGCTGGCGGCGCGCGCGCGACGCCTGAAGCGGCAACGCGACGTCGGCCTCATCGTCGTCGACTACCTTCAGCTCCTCTCCGGCTCGAGCCGCCGCGCCTCGGAAGGCCGCGTGCAGGAGGTCTCGGAGATCACCACCGGCCTCAAGGCCCTGGCCAAGGAACTGCACGTTCCCGTGCTGGCGCTGTCCCAATTGTCGCGCCAAGTCGAGAACCGCGAGGATAAACGCCCGCAACTCGCGGATTTGCGCGAATCCGGCTCGATCGAGCAGGACGCCGATGTGGTGTTGTTCGTCTTCCGCGAGGAATATTATGTGGAGCGGAGACAGCCGCGCGAGAACACCGAAGAGCACAAGCAGTGGCAGACAGAGATGGAACTGGTCACCGGCAAGGCCGACGTGATCATCGGCAAGCAGCGTCACGGGCCCACGGGGACGGTGAGGCTCCAATTCGCGCCCGAATACACGCGGTTCAGCAATCTCGCGGCGGAGGATCGCCTGCCGGAGCGGATCGAGTGACGCAAGGCCGCCCGGCCGTTGCCGCAAGCGAGCCGGGCGAGGTCGAGGCCGACCAGGCGACCGCCACGGCGATCCTCACCATCGACCTTTCGGCGCTCACCGCCAATTACCGGCGCCTCGCGGAGCTCTGCGCGCCGGCCGAATGCGCCGCCGTGGTCAAGGCCGATGCCTATGGGCTGGGCATGGCCGCCTGCGCCCCGGCCCTGGCACGCGCTGGCTGTAGGACCTTCTTCGTCGCCACCCCGGCCGAAGCCAGGGATCTGCGCGGCCTTCTGCCGGAGGCGACGATCTACGTCTTCGACGGCCTGCTCGCCGGCACCGCGCCCATCCTGCACACTCATGCGTTGCGACCGGTGCTGAATAGCGTCGCTGAGATCAAGGAGTGGGCCGCATTCTGCGCGACCGCGGGCGCCCGGCTCCCCGCCGCGATCCATATCGACACCGGCATGAATCGGCTCGGCCTCTCCAGCACCGAGGTCGAAGCATTGAGCGATGCGCAAGACGTCTGGCGAGCCTTCGAGCTGACGCTGGTGATCAGTCATCTCGCCTGCGCCGATGAGCCGGAGCATCCGAAGAGCGAGGCGCAGCGGCGAAGCTTCGAGGCGCTTCGCCGCAAGCTACCCCAGGCGCTTGCGAGCCTCGCCAATTCCGGCGGCATCCTGCTCGGCCCCGCCTATCATCTCGACCTGGTCCGGCCCGGCATTGCGCTCTATGGCGGCAAACCGAGCCAAGCGGACATCACGCCGTTCGCGCCCGTGGTTCAGCTCACCGGCCGCATCCTGCGAGTGCGCGATGTCGCGGCCGGCGAAAGCGTGGGCTATGGCGCCTCGCGGACCCTGAAGCGCGTTTCCCGCATCGCGGTGCTGGCGGTGGGTTATGCCGACGGCCTGTTCCGCGCGCTCTCGGCCGACGACGATCGGGAGGGCATGAGCGTCTATCTCGGGCCCCACCCCGCCCCGATCCTGGGGCGCGTGTCGATGGATTTGATCACGGTGGACGTCACCGGCATCCCTCCGCATCTTGCCTGTCGCGGGGCCTTCGTCGAGCTGATCGGCGAGAATATCGCCACCCATCAGCTTGCGGCCCATGCGGGCACCATCGACTATGAGGTCCTGACCAGCCTCGGCCCTCGCGCCTCGCGGCGCTATATTGGCGGGTAACGGCACGCGCCATGGCCAAAGCCTCCAAAGCCTTCGTCTGTCAAGCTTGCGGCGCGGTGACCGCGCGCTGGTCCGGTAAATGCGCCGCTTGCGGTGAGTGGAACAGCATTGTCGAGGAGGCCGCGCCCGCCTCCGGTCCGCCGGCGCTGGTCGCGATCAGAGGCGGCAAGGGCCGGGCCGCTATTTTCGAGGGGCTTGAGTCGGGCACGGGCGACCCGCCGCGCTTCCCGACCGGCATGGCCGAGTTCGACCGCGTTCTCGGCGGCGGCCTGGTGCCAGGCTCCGCCGTTCTCGTTGGCGGCGACCCTGGCATCGGCAAATCGACGCTTCTGCTCCAGGCCGCGGCAGCCTTGTCGCAATCTGGCGCGAGCGTCGTTTATCTCTCCGGCGAGGAAGCGCCTGCCCAGGTGCGGATGCGGGCCGCGCGTCTGGGGCTGGCGCAAGCGCCGGTGGCGCTCGGCACCGAGACCAACCTCGCCAACATCATCGCCACGCTGGGGAAAGGCAAGGCGCCGGCGCTGATCGTCATCGATTCGGTGCAGACGCTGTGGTCCGAGGCGCTCGAGGCCGCGCCCGGGACGATCTCACAGCTTCGCGGCTGTGCCTCGGCCCTGGTCGCTTACGCCAAGCGAAGCGGATCGACCCTCGTCCTCGTCGGCCATGTGACCAAGGACGGCCAAATCGCCGGTCCCAAGGTCATCGAGCACGTGGTCGATACGGTGCTCTATTTCGAGGGGCAGAGCGGCCATCAATTCCGCATCCTGCGCGCGGTGAAGAACCGCTTTGGGCCGACCGACGAGATCGGCGTGTTCGAGATGCGCTATGAGGGGCTGCAACAGGTTGAAAACCCCTCGGCCCTGTTCCTCAGCGACCGCGACCGCGGCGCGCCTGGCACCGCGGTGTTTGCTGGCATGGAGGGAACGCGGCCAATCCTGGTGGAAATGCAGGCGCTTGTAGCTCCATCTTCGCTCAGCATGCCAAGACGTGCGGTGGTCGGATGGGACCCCAATCGCCTCGCCATGCTGATTGCCGTGCTGGAGGCCCGCTGCGGCGTCCGGCTCGGCAACCATGACGTCTATCTCAACGTCGCGGGCGGATTGAAGCTTGGCGACCCGGCCGCCGACCTCGCCGCGGCCGCGGCACTGCTATCGTCCTTCTCCGGCCGCGCGGTGCCTGACGATGCGGTCTATTTCGGCGAGGTCAGCCTGACTGGGGCCATTCGCGCCGTGGGCCATCGGGATCAGCGCCTCAAGGAGGCGGCCAAGCTCGGTTTCACGCGTGCAATGGTGCCGGCGGCAGGCGCTCCCGACCGCGAGCTCAAGGATTTGCGGCTGATCCCCATCTCTCAGCTCAGTGAGCTTGTGACCTCGTTCGGCGCGCCGGACGGAGACTGAGACAAGGCCCGCCCCTGCGACAATGCGTCGGATTTCGCATCCTCCGTTGCCGCCCCCGGCCATATGTGCTTCATCGCGGGGAATCGTGATACGGTCCGCCGTGCCTCTCCAAGGAGCCTCGCGCCATGCCCTTTTCCTGGCTCGATGTCATTCTCGTGGTCATCATGCTGATATCGGGATTCCTCGCCATGGTGCGGGGGTTCACCCGAGAGGTCTTATCGATTTTTTCCTGGGCCGTAGCCGCCGTCGCCGCCCTCTACCTCACCCCTAAATATTGGCAGACGGTCGAGAGCTACTTCCCCTCGCCCGGCTTCGCCCAGATCGGCTTCGCCGTCGGCGTCTTTCTCATCACCTTGATCGTCGTCAGCCTCATCACCTTTCGGATTTCCGACCGCGTGCTCGACAGTCGGGTCGGCGCGCTGGATAGGACCTTGGGTTTTCTCTTCGGTCTCGCGCGCGGATTTCTCCTCGTTGCGATCGTCTTCATCCTGTTCAGCGCGCTCGCCAGGGACCAACCAACCTGGATCACCGAAGCGCGCTCCTATTCGATCCTCAAACAGACCCAAGTCGCGATCGAATCGCTGATGCCGCTCAACCCGGAGCAATACCTCCCCAAGAAAGATGACGCGGTACCCGAAATTCAGCCCGATACCCCAGGGGCGGAACCCGGATCGCCCTCGGATGCGCCACCGGCGGCAGCGCCGCCCGACCAGCGCTCCGAAGGGGCTAAACCTTCGGGTTCTGCTGCGACAACAACGACACGCGTTGGGATTGAAGCGCCCTCTCGGGCACCCATCTAAAGGAGGCGAGGACGCGTGACCGAACCCGATGATGACGTCAAGGATCAGTCATTGAGCTGGCTCGATGAGGACCGGCTGCACGAGGAGTGCGGGGTCTTCGGCATCTTCAACCATCCGGACGCCGCCGCCCTCACAGCACTTGGTCTGCACGCGCTCCAGCATCGGGGTCAGGAAGCCGCGGGCATCGTCAGCTTCGACGCCGCGCATTTCCATACCGAACGCCGCCTCGGCCTGGTCGGCGACCACTTCACCTCGAACCAGGTCATCGACCGCCTGAAGGGCGACATGGCCATCGGTCATGTCCGCTATTCCACCTGCGGCGACGGCGTGTTGCGCAATGTGCAGCCGCTCTTCGTCGATCTCGATTGTGGCGGCTTTGCCCTTGCCCATAACGGCAATCTCACCAACGCGCTCACCTTGCGCGACTGGCTGATCAAGAAGGGCGCCATCTGCCAGTCCACCACCGACACCGAAGTCATTCTCCATCTCGTCGCGCGCAGCGAGAAGCGCCTGTTCGTGGAGAAATTCATCGAGGCGCTGCTCCAGGTCGAGGGCGCCTATTCGCTGGTGGGGATGACCAACAAGAAGCTCGTCGGCGCGCGCGACCCCTACGGCATCAGGCCACTCGTTCTCGGCAAGCTCGGGGAATCCTGGGTGCTTGCCTCGGAGACCTGTGCCCTCGACATCATCGGCGCCGAATTCGTGCGCGAAGTCGAGAATGGCGAGGTGGTGGTGATTACCAAGGAAGGGCTCGAAAGCCACCGCTTCGTGCCGAAATTTCCGCCGCGCCTCTGCATCTTCGAATACATTTATTTCTCTAGGCCTGACTCCATCGTCGGCGGCCGCTCCGTCTACGAGGTGCGGAAGGAGATGGGCCGCCAGCTGGCGTTAGAGGCCCCAGCCGACGCCGACGTGGTCGTTCCCATTCCCGATTCCGGCGTGCCCGCCGCCATCGGCTATTCGCAAGGCTCCGGCATTCCCTTCGAATTTGGCATCATCCGCAACCATTATGTCGGCCGCACCTTCATCGAGCCCGAGCAGCGCATTCGCCAGCTCGGCGTCAAGCTCAAGCATAGCGTCAACCAGAACGAGGTCAGGGGCAAACGCATCGTCTTGATCGACGACAGCGTCGTGCGCGGCACGACCTCGGTCAAGATCGTGCAGATGATGCGGGAGGCCGGCGCCAAGGAAGTGCATATGCGCATTTCCAGTCCGCCGATCACCCATCCCGACTTTTACGGCATCGACACGCCCGACCAGGAGAAGCTGCTCGCCGCGACCCGAAACCTCGAGGAGATGCGGGTCTTCATGGGCGCCGACTCGCTCCAATTCATTTCAGTCGACGGAATCTACAAGGCCATGGGCTATGACGGCCGCGATTCAGCCCACCCGCAATTCACCGACCATTGCTTCACCGGCGAATACCCGACGCGGCTCCGCGACCGCGAGGGCCCGCCGCAGCAAAAGCAGCTCTCCTTCCTCGCCGAAGTCGGTTGATCGCATCGCGTCTCAAGGATCGTATCGCGCTTGTCACCGGCGCCTCGCGTGGGCTCGGCAAGGCCTTGGCGCTTGCCTTCACGCGCGAGGGCGCGCATGTGCTTCTGCTCTCGCGCAGCCTGACATTCCTCGGTCAAGTGGATGATGAAATCAGGGCCGCCGGCGGCACCGCGAGCCTCGTGCCGCTCGATCTTGCCGACGGAGCGGCGATCGACGCGCTGGGACCTTCGCTTTATGAGCGCTTCGGCCGGCTCGATGTGTTCGTCGGCAACGCCGCGATCTTGGGGGCGCTGTCGCCGCTGCCCCATATTGCTTCGTCCCATTGGGAGCGGTTGCTCGCCGTCAACGTCACCGCCAATTGGCGGCTGATCCGGACGCTCGACCCGCTGCTCCGCCGCTCGGACGCTGGCCGCGTGATCTTCGTCACCTCGGGCGTGGCGCGCTCGGCCCGGGCCTATTGGGCGCCCTATTCCGTCTCCAAGGCGGCCCTGGAGGCTCTGGCCAAGACCTATGCCAACGAAACCTCGGCAACATCGATCAGGGTGAATTTGGTCGATCCCGGAGCCATGGCCACGCGCATACGGGCCGAGGCCTATCCGGGGGAAGACCAGGCGACGCTTCCCCCACCGGAAGCGGTCACGGAGATCTTCGTCAAGCTGGCGATGGCCGAGAACGACGCCACCGGTGAAATCTTCACGCCGGCGTCCTGAGCGGGCGGTTGCTGGTCAGGCCACCCGCTTGCGCGAGCGAACCATCGATTTGATGCCTGCGCGTGCGCTGCCCGACATTTCGCCGATCTTGCGGTCTTGCATTTCGATGAAGGTGCGCGCCGGCTCATCGCCGTCGAGGCCGCCGAGATCGGTCGCCGGGACCTTGCGATTGGAGGTCTGCGTGCCGTCCTCATAGAGGACGTCGAACAGCACGAAGCCGTTGGCGACCTGTTGCTTCTTGCGGGCCATGTCCGTTACTCCACTCTCGATCCCTTAGTTGTCCTGCACGGGCTCGTCGGCCGCTGGGGCGCCGTCCTCCGGGGCATCGCCACGATCGGCCTTGCGCTTGGCGGCCTCTTCTTCGCGGCGTTGCAGCTTCTCCTGCTTCTTCTGGGCCTTGCTGCGATTGCGATCGGCGCGCTGCTGGTTGTAATTGGGTTTGAAGGCCATGACGGTCTCTAGCTCTCTTTCCGCCGCGCCGCCCGCGGCTTGGGACGAGGCGGTGGCGCCGCCGCCGCCGCCTCCCGCTCAGCGTCTTCCTTGGCGAGCCTCAACGCGCGCAAGCGCGCCGTCTTCTCAACCATCGCGTCGTGCTCGCGCTCTTGTTCCACCTTCAACGTCGATTCCTGCTTCTTGCTCCGGCTCAACATCGCTTCCGCATTGCGTCTGGCGGCGCTGATGCGCGTGGGGAACTTGTTCATCTAGTGCTCTCCTGTGAGGGACACACGGGTCGATCTCGGGCGCGCCAGGGCTCCCCTGGCGCCGGACAGGCTGTCGGTGCGGCGGCCGCGCGCGCGCCACTGGCCCTGCTTAGGGGCAGGCGTGGCAACGGCCGTTTCCGGACGCCATCCCTCCCGGCGCTGCTTAGCGACGGGCGATGGCTCGTGGTTCCGCTCATACTGGCGCCGTCCGTTCCGGCGCGGCTTGGAGGCGGGCGAAAAGTCCTGGCGATGCCCGTTCGATGCAGGTTCGGCGTGGGAGTGACGATGGGCGACGATGGCGAGCGGGGACTTTGTCAGCCCCTCGATCGACCTGAGCAGCGACCGCTCGCTCGAATCGCAGAACGAGAAGGCGATGCCTTCGGCGCCGGCTCTGGCTGTCCTGCCGATGCGGTGCACATAGCTCTCGGGCTCGTGCGGCAGCTCGAAATTGATGACATGCGAGATGGCGGGGACGTCGATCCCCCGCGCGGCAATATCGGTGGCGACGAGAATGCGGGCCTTGCCGCTGCGGAAGGCCTCAAGCGCCCGTACGCGGGCGTTTTGCGCCTTGTTCCCGTGCAGGGCGTCCACCGCGAGACCAGCCTGCCCCAGAAACTTGCAGACTTTATCGGCGCCATGCTTGGTGCGGGTGAAGATCAGAACGCGATCCATGGCCGGATCTTCGAGCAGTTCCACCAGAAGCGCGCGCTTGGCCTGCGCCGGTACGAAGTAAACGCGCTGGTCGATGCGGTCGACGGTGACGGTTGCCGGCGACACGTCGATGCGGACCGGATTGTGCAAGATCTCGGCCGACAGCTTGGCGATGTCCGGCGGCATGGTCGCCGAGAACAGAAGCGTCTGCCGCTCCTTCCCGCAGGCGGCAACGATCTTCCGCACGTCGCGGATGAAGCCCATGTCCAGCATGCGATCGGCCTCGTCCAGCACCAGAATCGAAACGTCCTCGAAGCTGACATGACGCTGTGAAAAGAGATCCAGCAGGCGCCCTGGCGTGGCGATCAGAATGTCGACGCCCCGAGCGAGCGCCTTTACCTGTTGCCCCTGGCCCACGCCGCCGAAGATCACGGCCGTACGCAAGGAGAGGCCGCGGCCATAGGCGCGGAAGCGCTCGTCGATCTGACCCGCGAGTTCCCGGGTCGGAGCCAGGATAAGAGCGCGCGGACGCCGCGGTAAGCACCGCGAACGCTGCACCGAAAGCCGGTGCAAAATGGGAAGCGCGAAGGCGGCGGTCTTGCCGGTGCCCGTCTGGGCGATCCCGAGCAAATCCCTGCCTTCGATGAGGAGCGGTATGGCCTGCACCTGAATTGGCGTGGGCTCTAAATAATCCTCTTTCTTGAGCGCAAGCTGTAAAGGCTCGGCGAGGCCGAGGCCGTCAAATGAAGTCACTTTCACTTAAAAATATCCTTATGCCAAAACGCGCCGCGAAAAGCGGGCGCGGTGGCTTTCTGCGCCGTTTCCCACGCGCTACCTGGGTTCGGACGATGTTGGAAAATTGCTTCGGGATGAAATGCCGCAAAAGGGGGCGGCAGCTTCGCGCGATCGCGAGCAATCAGATATGGGGAACATGGAGGGGACCCTGCGACATGTCAAGTCTGGATCGCTAAGACAGGGTTGACGGCCGGACATCACCCTTCCGTCGTCAGCACCATGCCGTCATAGGCTGGCTCGACACCCTCGGGCAGCTCGCGCGCCAGCGTCTCATAGTCGAGATCGACATGCATATGGGTGAGCACGGCGAGCTTTGGCTTGACCCGCGCGATCCAGCCGAGCGCCTGATCGACGCTGAAATGGCTCGGATGCTCAGTGTAGCGAAGTGCGTCGATGATCCAGACATCGAGCTTCTCCAGCAGCATCAGCGATTCCTCGGGAAAGTCGCTGGCATCGGGTGAATAGGCGATACCGCCGAAACGGAAGCCGAGCGTCTCCCCGGGCCCGTGGCGTTGCCGGAAGGGCAAGGCCTCGACCACGCCTCCGGGCCCTTGAATTCTGACCGGCTCGCCTGGCCTGATGGTGTGGCTTTCGAGGATTGGCGGGTATTCGCTTTCGCGCGGGCTTTGGAAGCAATAGGTGAAGCGCTGCTCAAGCGAGTTGCCCGTCGCCTCGTCGTGATAGACCGCGACGCGCCGGCGCCCGTTATAGAACACCATGCGCAAATCATCGATGCCGTGGGTATGGTCGGCATGATCATGGGTGAACAGCACGCCATCGAGCCACCCGACCTCGACGTCGAGCAGCTGCTCGCGAAGGTCCGGCGCGGTGTCGACGAGCACATTCGTGGTCCCCTCCCCGACCGTTCGCTGGACGAGGATCGAGCACCGCCGCCGCCGGTTCTTTGGGTTCGACGGGTCGCACGCGCCCCAATGATTGCCGACCCGGGGTACCCCACCAGATGTGCCGCAGCCCAATATCGTGACCGTCAGCGTCATGAAGCGGCAGACGAAGCCTTGAGCGCCGAGGCCGGGACTTTCTGGAACAGGCGGAAGAAATTCGCACTGGTGATTTCGGCCATTTCCTCCTCGCTTGTGCCCCGGATGGCGGCAAGCCGCGCGGCGGTGTGCACCACATTGGCCGGCTCGTTGGTCCGGCCCCGCAAGGGCTCGGGCGCGAGATAGGGTGCGTCGGTCTCGACCAGCAGCCGGTCGAGCGGCACCTCCTTGGCGATATCGCGCAAGGACCCGGAGTTCTTGAAGGTCACCACCCCCGAAAACGAGACATAGCCGCCGAGCGCCAGCCCACGCCGCGCAAGCTCAGGCCCGCTGGTGTAGCAATGGAGCACGAAGGGAAAGGCCCCCCTCGCCGTCTCCTCCTCCAGGATGCGCGCCACGTCGTCGTCAGCCTCCCGTGCATGAATCACGAGCGGGAGCCCCGTCTCTCGCGCCGCTTCGATATGGGTGCGAAAGCCCCTCTCCTGATCCGCGCGCGGGGAATGGTCGTAATGATAGTCGAGCCCGGCCTCGCCGATGGCGACGACCTTGGGATGCTTGGCACGCGCGATGAGATCCTCGGCGGTGATTTCGGGCTCCTCCGCCGCGTGATGCGGATGGGTGCCGACCGAACAATAGATTTGGTCATGCGCCTCGGCGATGGCGAGCACCTCGTCGAAGCGCCGCACCCTGGTGGAGATGGTGACCATCAGGCCGATTCCGGCCGCCTGCGCCCGCGCCAGCACCGCCTCCCGCTCGCCGGCGAGATCGGGAAAATCGAGATGGCAGTGGCTATCGATCAGCATCACGGAAAGATGAAACATCCATGTTGTTCAGGCTGCTAGGCTTGATAAGCGCCAAACGTGGCAGCCCTATGTGGAGCATATGGGCCGAGGAGACAATAAGGGGCTTCGCCAGGTGGCCGCGTCGCCTCGCGGCCGTCAGAGGTAACGAAAGAAGATGCCAACAAGCATTTCCTGTGCTCGCCGCTCGCATCTGATCGCGGCTGCCGCGGCCGCGCTGCTCTGCCTTGCCGCGGTCCCGGCCGAGGCTGGATGCAGTAAGAGCGTTGTCATGTACAACGCTTCTTGGTGTCCGTATTGCCGCCAAGTCAGGGCCATCCTGGCGCGCAACCACATCAAATACAGCATCCAGGACGCGACAACCCCGCGCGTCCAGGCGGCGATGCGGAGACGATTTGGCGACACGGCCGTCCCGCGCACGGTGATCGGCGGCGTCCTGGTCGAGGGGGTCGACGAGGCGCGCATCAAGCAGCTCTGCCGCCGCTAGCAAACAACCGCGCGGGTTTCGTCACACCGCCGGCGTCTCGGGCGCAAGCGTCTCTTCCTCGACATGGCGCGGAAACACCCCTTGCGGCGGCGGTAATTTGGTCCCCGGCTTGAGCCGCCCGCCCGGTCCCAGATCCGAGAAATTTCGCGCATCCCGGGGCACCCCAAGCTGATCGAGCAGTTTTTCCGCGCCCAACGGCACCACCGGCTGCACCAGGATCGCGATCTGGCGCAGCACCTCCGCCGTGACATAGAGAATGGTCCCCATGCGCTTGGGATTGGTCTTCTTATGGGCCCAGGGCTCCTCTCCGGCGAAATAGCGATTGGCGTCGGCAATCACCGCCCAGATGAGCTCAAGCGCGCGATGGATGGCAAAATCGTCGATGGCCTCCGTCACGCGCGCCAAGCACCCGTCGGCCGCGGCGAGGATGGTCGCATCGGCTTCGGTCAGATCGCCAGGCTCCGGGACCACGCCCCCGCAATTCTTGGCGATCATCGACAGCGAGCGCTGCGCCAGATTGCCGAGATCGTTGGCGAGGTCGGCGTTGACGCGCTGCATGATGGCGTCGCGGCTGTAATTGCCGTCCTGGCCGAACGGCACCTCGCGCAACAGGAAATAGCGGAGCTGATCGACGCCGAAATCGTTCGCGAGCACGAAGGGATCGACCACGTTGCCGACCGACTTCGACATCTTCTCCCCGCGATTGTAGAGAAAGCCGTGCCCGAACACGCGCGCCGGGAGCTCGATCCCCGCCGACATCAGGAAGGCCGGCCAATAGACCGCGTGAAAGCGGATGATGTCCTTGCCGATGATATGCACATCCGCCGGCCAGTAGCGCTTGAATTTGGCCGAGTCGATATCGGGGAAGCCAGCGCCCGTGAGGTAATTGGTGAGCGCGTCCACCCACACATACATGATGTGTCTGGGATCGCCGGGAACGGGGATGCCCCAATCGAAGGTGGTGCGCGAGACCGAGAGGTCCTGCAAGCCCCCGCGCACGAAGCTCGTGACCTCATTGGCCCGCGTCTCGGGTCCGATGAAGTCCGGATGCGCCTCGTAATAAGCGAGCAGCTTCTCCTGATAGGCCGAGAGCCGGAAGAAATAGCTCTCCTCCTCGACCCATTCGACCGGGGTGCCTTGCGGCGAAAGCTTCTGCCCGTCCGCCCCGTCGGTCAGCTCGCTCGCATCGTAATAAGCTTCGTCCCGCACCGAGTACCAGCCGGCATATTTGTCGAGATAGATGTCACCATGTTCCTGCATGCGGCGCCAAATCTCGGTGCAGGCGCGCTTGTGGCGCTCCTCCCGCGTGGTGACGAAATCGTCATTGGAGCAGTGAAGCGCCGCCACCATGTCGCGGAAGCGCGGCGTGTTGCGGTCGGCAAGCTCGGCCGGGGCGATGCCCTGCTTCCGTGCCGTCTGCAGCATCTTGAGGCCGTGCTCGTCGGTACCGGTGAGAAACAGCACGTCCATGCCCTGGAGCCGCCGGAAGCGCGCGAGCGCGTCGGTGGCGACCGCCTCATAGGCGTGGCCGATATGGGGCACGTCATTGGGGTAGGAAATCGCCGTGGTGATGTAATAGGGCCGCTTCTCTGCCATGGCGGAGGAATAGCCTTGGCCCCGTGCCCCGGCAAGCACGCAAGCGCAACTGCCTAAACCGGATTGGCCCGCGCCACGCGCTGCAGCCGCAGAAAGGTCTCGAGCACGAGTACCGAGCGGTCGAGGTTGAGGCTGGTCACGTCGGTCTTGGCGAGACCAATCGCCTCCCAAACCTCGACCCATGGCGACAGGTTCGAGCGGTCGAGAAAGCGGCTGGCGAGCTTGCCTTCCGCGCCGATCCCATCCTCTCCGGTGGCGCCGATCCGAATCAGCCGCTCCAACAGGCCGAGCAGCAGCGAAAAGAACAGCTCGAAGCGCTCGCTGTCGGCAGCCCCACCGAGGCGCTCAGCGAGCTTATGCAGCGCCGGGCCGTCGAGCTCCGGCAATTTGCCCAACGCCGCGACGATATCGCGGTAGAGCGCGATGCCGTCACCCGTCGCCAGCTCGAGCGCGCGCCGGACGCTGCCCTGGCTGAGCTCGAGCGCGGTCAGAAGCGTCTCCGCCTCGATATCGTGATCGTCTCGCGCCAGCGCTGCTCGCACCGCGCGTTCCAGATCCTCGGCCGGCAACGCGGTCACACGCAGCGTCCGGCAACGGGAGCGAATGGTGACGGGAATTTGGCCCTCGGCCGCCGCCACCAAGAGAAACAGCGTCTTCTGCGGGGGTTCTTCCAGCGCCTTCAACAGGGCGTTGGCGGCATTCTGGTTGAGGTCGTCGGCGCGATCGACGACGACCACACGCCACCCCCCCTCGCCCGCGCTATGACCGAGAAAGGCACGCAAGCGCCGCACCTCGTCGACGCCGATCCATTGCGAATAGCGCTTGGTCTTCTCCACCCAGGAGCGCCGGAGCAGGAGGAGGTTGGGATGGGACCGCGCCGCCACCTTGCGGAACACGGGGTTCTCGCTGGCGATGGTCGAGACCGGCGCAAGATGCCCCCTCGCATCGTCGCCGAGGGCGAGCATTTCACGCGCCAAATGATAGGCGAAGGTCGCCTTGCCGACGCCTTCGGGGCCGACAAGCAGCCAGGCATGATGCAGCCTGCCGCTGTTCAACGCCTCCTTGAATTCGGAGCGTGCCGCGTCGTGGCCGATCAGGCCATCGACCTCGCGCGGCGCCGAAAAGCCTTCGAGGCGATCTGGCTCCTCGATTTCGGTGCGGGACTTGCGCGCCGTCCCCCTGCTCATGGGCGCAAGCGTGCCGCCACGGCCTCCCAGACATCCTCGGCCACCAGAGCCTCGGGCTTGGTCGCATCGATCACGACGCAGCGATTGGGCTCCTCCTCGGCAATGTCGAGAAAGGCTTTGCGGACGCTTTGATGTTGAGCCCGCTGCTGACTTTCGAAGCGGTCTGGTGTCCCGCCGCCGGTTCTTCGCGCCGCGCGCGCGAGACCCTCCTCCACCGGAATATCGAGCATGACGGTCAAGTTTGGCAGCAGCCCCTTGAGCGTCAGCCGCTCGAGCGCACTGATGAGCGGCGCCGCCACGCCGCCGGTAACGCCCTGATAGGCGCGCGTGGAATCGAGAAAGCGGTCGCAGATCACCCATTTGCCTTGCGCCAGCGCGCCGCCGATGACGCTATCGACATGGTCCTGCCGCGCCACCGAGAACAGCAGCGCCTCGGCGAACGGACCAAACGGGCGGGCATGGCCGGAGAGCAGGACCTCGCGGATTTCTTCCGCCGCCGGCGACCCGCCCGGCTCGCGGGTGGCGATGACCTGACGGCCGGCCTGAGACAGCCGGCCGGCGAGGATCGACACTTGCGTGGACTTGCCGGCCCCCTCGCCGCCCTCGAAGGTGATCAGCTTGCCGCTCTCGACCGTCTCGTGCCGCATCTTTAAGTCTCGAAATGTCCGTGGCCGCCGCGGGGTTCAGAGTATCCAGCCGAAGGCGAGCGCCATCAGCGAGTCGAGCCCGCGCATGGCGAAGTTGCTCGGACCGATGTCTTCGCCGGCGTAAAGCGGAATGTCGTTGGTGGCCCCGGTATCGGCGGCCGTGATCCGGAGCGATGCCAGTTGATCGCCCTTGCGGATCGGAGCCTTGATCGGACCGTCATAGACGATCTGCGCCGTCACCTGGCCGCTGGTATTGGTCGGCAGAATGATGTCGATGTCGCTGCCGCCGACGAGCGGGACATAATGGCGCGTCCCGCCCCACACCAGCGCATCGCTGACCTGCTCGCCTTGGTCGAACAGCCGGAATGGCTTGAAGCTATTGAACCCCCATTCGAGCAGCTTGCGCGGCTCTTCCTCGCGCTCCTTCTTGGTCTCGAGACCGTTGACGACGAGGATGACACGCTGGCCGTCGCGCTTGGCGCTCGCCACCAATCCATATCCCGCCTCCTTGATGTAGCCGGTCTTCAAGCCGTCGACGCCAAGATCCTCGAACACGAGCGGATTGCGATTGGTGAATCGCCACTTACCGAAATTGAACTCTTTTTCACCGAAATAATGATAATATTCAGGGTAATTTTTGATCAAATAATTGGCGAGCATGGCGAGCTCGCGCGCGGTCATGACATGGCCGTCAGCCGGCAATCCGGTCGAATTGACGAAGTGCGATTTGGTGAGGCCAATCTCCTTGGCATATTTGTTCATCTCCGTGGCGAAGGCCTCTTCGGAGCCGCTGATGCCTTCCGCCAGGATGATACAGGCGTCGTTGCCGGACTGAACCGCGATCCCCTGGATGAGATCCTCGACGTTAATCATCGCGTTGAGCGGCGCGAACATGGCGGAGCTGCCTGAGGGCGCGCCGCCGGTGCGCCACGCATGCTCGCTCACCTTGATTTCATCCTCGAGCTTGAGCCGGCCCGCTTTCAGCTCGCGGAACACCACGGCAAGCGTCATCAGCTTGCTCATGCTTGCCGGCGGCATCAGCTCGTCCGGTTCCTTTTCGTAGAAGACGAGGTTCGCGTCGGCATCCATCAGGATGGCGTGCTTGGCCTTGGTCTCGAAATTCCCAGGGGCTTTGGTCGCGGCGAGTGCGGACGCGGGCAGACTTGCGCCCCCCGCGGCGAGCACAATCAATGCCGCAGCGGTCTTGATCAGATTATCAAGGCGCAAAAGGTTCACGGTTGTTGACACTTCGGATCGAGTTGGCCGGGGTGCCGGCCACCCCACAGGCCCGGCCCCAACTATCGAACCCCCAACCCCAAAAATCAACCCGAGTGGGGACAAAGTGGCTAGTTCGTAATGATCTTTGCACCGCTATAGCCGGCCTCCGTCACCTGTGGCAGCGCCGCCGCCGCCTCGCTGCGGTCGGCGAAGGGGCCCAAGCGAACGCGAAATAAGGTGCCATCACCGACCTCGACCGGGGCCACCTCGACCCCGGCGATGTCGCCGAGGAGCGACCGCGCTCTCTCGGCATTATCCCGGCTCCTGAAGGACCCGGCCTGGATCATGATTCCGCTCGAAGCTTTGTCGGGCGCCTGAGCGGGGGGACGCCGCTCACGGCTCGCCTGCACCGCTGCGGGAGCTTGGGCCCTTGCCTGCCAGCGAAGACCCGAAGGCGCTCCGCTGGCAATGCTTCCCACCGCGACCGGCTCAGGAGATCGCGCCGGCGGCCTGCGGTTCGAGGCGATTTGCGCCCAGCCCTGGCTTGCCAGATAGCGGCGCTCATAGCTGTCGTCGCCGTTCAGCGGCGCCTTGCCGAGATACTGCACGCGAACCCTGGTGGTTCCCCTCTGCCTGAAGCCGAGCAACTCGGCCGACCGCCGCGACAGATCCATGATGCGATCATTGGCGTAGGGACCGCGATCGTTGACGCGGACGACGATCGAGCGGCGGTTTTCGAGATTGGTCACGCGCGCATAGACCGGCAACGGCAAAGTCGGCGAGGCCGCCGACAGCCGGTCCATGTCGTAAATCTCACCATTGGCCGTGCGCCGGCCCTGGAACAGTTCGCCGTACCACGACGCCTTGCCGACCCGGTCGTAGCTCGGATCTTCCCGCGGCTGATAGGTGACGCCGGCCACCCGATAGGGCGAGCCAACGCGATACGCCCCGCCCCCCTTCGGCACCGGTTGGCCCAAGGGAATCACCCGCTCGCCAAGCTTCTCGCCATTGCCCCGCTGGCCGCAGGCAACGACGCTCGCGGCCACGCAGCCAAGCAGGAGGAAGGAGAGGACGAGGCCCGCGGGTGAAGCGATGACGCCGCGCAAAGCAAGCCTCGCCACCGCAAGCGCGGGCGCTTTCTTACCCACCCGACCCAAACTCTCCACCCCGTCGAAACCCGTGCACGCGCCGAGAGCGGTCCGAGCAGACCAGGATCATCGGCGCTGCGGAGACTGTCCGGCGAGAGCGTTAGGAAAGGATGAATCCGCGGGGTTACGTCAACGCGATCAAGGGTCGAGCGGAACGCTCGTTGGAGCCCTGGCGAAGGATATCGAGACAGGTCGCGACCACTTCATCGACCGGCCGGTTGGCGTCGACGACGGTGAAGCTCTGGGGACCGAGATCGTAATCGAGCTGTTGCTCAAGCACGGCTGCGGTCGCATCGGACACGTCGGCGGTGCGGCCTGCAATCCTCCCCCGCATGGCGTCGGGCTGCGCCTCAAGCCAGATGCCGGTGAAATTGACGCCGGCTCGCGCGGCACATGCGGCCGTGGCCTCACGTTCCTCTGCCTTGGCGTGCACCGCGTCGACGATGACGGCCTGCCCGCCCTCGATCCCCATAAGCGCCCGCTTGCGGCACATGCGATAGACGATGTCAGAGACCTCGGCCCGGTAGGCGCGCTCGGGGAGCCGCTCTTCGTCCCCCACGCCGAACAGCCGCTTGCGCTCCCTGTCGCTGCGCACATGCAGGGCCCCGGGAAAGGAGCCGAGATGCGGCGCGAGCGCGCGGGCGACACTCGACTTGCCGCTCCCCGAAAGGCCGCCAATGGCGACGAGCTGCGGCGGCCGCGGTTCGAGATAGTCTCTTGCCAGCGCGACATAGGACTCAACGCGGCGGCGCGCCTCGGCCCTCACTGAGTCCTCTGCCAGCGCCGCACGCAGCAATTCCACCTTGGCTCTGACCATGGCCCGCATGGAAAGAAACAGCGGCAACAGTCTGAGTCCGACGAGATCGCCGGTAGCGCCGCTCGCATCGAGATAGGCATTCAGCAAAGCGTTGGCATGGGCGGGAAGGCCGCGTGCACCGAGATCCATGAGCAGGAAGGCAAAATCGTAGAGGATGTCGATGGTCGCGATCGAATCATCGAACTCGATGGCGTCGAACAACACCGGCTCGCCTGCGATCTCGACGATGTTGCGCAGATGCAGATCGCCGTGGCAGTGGCGCACATAGCCGCCGAGCGCACGCGCTTTGAGCAGCGAATCGAACGAATCAAGCGCTCCGAGACTGAGGCGGTGGACCTGGCCGAGAGTTTCGGGCGCAATGGCCTGCCCTTGCGCGGCAAGCGTGCGCTCATTGTCCTCGACCACGGCGCGCAAGGCCGAGACGCTCTCCTGTGGCGCCAGAATCCGATCCGCACTCCGATGAAAAGTTGCAATCGTCTGAGCCAGCGGCGGCATGAGCGTCAAGGGCAGACGCTTGTCCTCGGCCATCCGGTCGAAGAGGCTGGACTGTTTGAACCGGCGCATGGTCAAGACCCATTCCACCGCATCGCCCGATCCACCGAGGCGAAATTCGCTGTTACGACCTCGCGTTACAGGAACAACTTCCAAATAAAGTTGAGGTGCGGTGCGGCGGTTGAGGGCGAGCTCGTGCAAACAGGCAAGCCGCCGTCGCTCAAGCGTCGAGAAGTCGAGAAAAGGGTATTTGACCGCACGCTTCACTTTGTAGGCGCGATCCCCGGCTAAGAACACAATCGACGCGTGCGTCTCGATGCGATCAACCCTGGCGGGTGCCGAATCGTAGGCCTCGGGCGAAGCCATGAAGTCAAGCACCTTCGCCTGGTCGAACTGCACCTCCACCATCGTGCCAAGATAGCACAGCAAGCGTGGTCGTTTGGCCACAGGCCTCAGAATCGAAGCCGCTCCGTTGCTCTGCGACCCTCCAACGGCACGCGTTTTCATCGCGCCCGTCGACTAGAATTCAAGCCTGAGCTTCGGTCACATTTCGAAAAATACAAAAACAAGCCCACGCAAAGTAGTGCGTCACTGGCGGTGGAAAACGCCAGTGGCTCTTGGGAACTCCGCGGGTAGGGATCGCCGAGGGCTAGTGCGTCGACAATGTTCTTTTCACGACTCTTCGCTTTGCCGCGCTTCGTGTCTCACAACGGAGACGGACTACTTCGTGATCAAGCTCTTGCCCGACCAATCAACCATCAGGCTCCACTGATTGAGCTTAAGCGTCGACAGCATCGCCTTCGTTGGGTCTGATCGCGGCCCAGCGAAATCCCCTGCTTTGAGCTACCCCCCTCTTTAGCGTTGCCGGCACTTGCTCCGGGGCGCGCATTGAGGATGGTTTGGGTGGCGAATTTCTGTGTTAAGCACCGGGGAGTTGGAAGGCACACCCGGTGGGTCATGCGTGACATCTTGCCGTTCATTCTGTGTGGGGGAGCCGGCACCAGGCTTTGGCCGCTGTCGCGCGAGGCCTTCCCCAAGCAATTCCACCGACTGACCGGGCCTGAGTCGCTGTTTCAACAGACCTGTCGCCGACTGACGGGAGATCTGTTCGGAGATTTCTCGGTCCTCAGCAACTATCAGCATCGCTTTCTTATTCTGGAGCAGTTGCAGGAGATTGGCGCCAGCGCTGCCAGTATCGTGCTTGAGCCTCAGGGTCGGAACACCGCGCCCGCAGCCTGCATTGCCGCGCTGATCGCGAGCCGGACTGATCCAGACGCGCTGGTGCTGCTGGCGCCCTCCGACCACAGCATCGGAGATGCGAGTGCCTTTGCCCAAGCCATCAGCATTGGCGCCGATGCAGCGCGAGAAGGGAAACTGGTCACCTTCGGCGTCGAACCGGACTGTCCTCACACCGGCTACGGCTATATTGACGCCGACCAGGGCGGGGGAGCCAATGCCGTTCTTGTGGTGAAGCGCTTCATCGAAAAGCCGTCACGAGAGGCTGCCGAGACCTATCTCGACAGCGGCTTCTATTGGAACGCTGGGATATTTTTAGTCAGCGCCACGGGCCTGTTGGAGTTGTTTCAGGCGCACGCACCCGAAATTCTGAGGCTCTCCCGCTGTGCTCTCAACGAGTCGAGCACAGATCTCGGCTTTCGGCATTTGGGCAAGACCTATACCCAAGCGCCGTCCATTTCCCTCGACTGCGCCATTGTGGAGAAAGCCGAAAACATAGTCTGCGTACCGCTCAACACGTCCTGGAGCGACGTTGGCTCCTGGTCGGAAGTGTGGAACTTCCTGGACAAAGACTCTTGCGGCAACGTGGTGAAGGGTGAAGGCAAGGTGTTGCTTGAGGATACGCGCAACAGCTTCGCCTATAGCGATCACGCTTGCGTCGCCCTCGTCGGCGTCGAAAATCTGGTGGTGGTGGCCATGGGCGATGCGGTGCTGGTCGCATCGAAAGACCACGCTGAAGCCATCAAGCTTATCGTCGATCAGCTCAAGGGCAATGGCCAGGACATCGCTTTGCAGCATAGTCGTGTCTATCGGCCTTGGGGCTGGTATCAAGGTCTCAACCGCGGAGACCGGTACCAGGTGAAATGTATCATGGTTAAGCCCGGTGCCAAATTGTCGCTACAAAGCCACCATCACCGCTCCGAGCATTGGGTCGTAGTCCAGGGCACGCTTGAGGTAACCAGAGGCGAGGAAACCAGTTTCCTCACCGAGAATCAGTCCACCTATATCCCCATCGGCGAAAAACACCGCTTAGCCAATCCGGGCAAAGTCCCCGCATTTCTTATCGAAGTTCAGTCCGGCCCGTATCTGGGTGAGGACGACATCGTCCGATTCGAGGACATCTATGGGCGGCCTTCAACGGAATAGTCTCTATACGGAAGGAGGCGATTTCCTTCGGCTTGTTTTGGCCCGACTTCCTTCGTACAGATATCAGTCCTTGCCATCGCATCTCTGGTTGGTCAGGACGGCCCCAAAATTGGGATTACCGCTCGTATCACAGCTCTGATCCTTGTTAGCCCGGTTCTTGGGGTCGGGGATCTCTGCTATTGCTGGTGTGGAGTTCGAAGGGCTTTACGTGAAAAGTAGCACTGCGCTTGCTTCGCATTTTGGGCTCAATCCTACCCTGGCGCTGTCAGAGCAGGAGCGTTGGTATGTTGCCCGCACGCTGCCTCAGCGCGAGCTCCACGCGGGGAAGCAGCTCGAGAATCAAGGCTTTCGCGTCTTCCTGCCGTGCTATTGGAAGAGCCGCCGTCATGCCCGCAGAGTTGAGACCATCTCCGCCGCCTTATTCCCACGCTACATCTTCGTGATCCTCGACCGCACGCGAGATCGCTGGCGCTGTATCAATGGCACGTTGGGCGTGGAGCGATTGCTCATGCAAGGCGGGGAGCCGCAGACAGTGCCTCACGGCGTGGTCGAAGGCCTGATCAACGCTGCTGACCCAAAGGGTTTTGTGCAGTTCCACCTTCATCTGAAGGAAGGGCAGATGGTCAGGGTGACGGCGGGGCCATTCGCCGATCTGGTTGGGCAATTACAACAGCTCGACGAGAATGGTCGCGTTAGAGTGTTGCTGGAGATCATGGGAGGAAAGGTGCGGGTCACCCTGCCGCAAACATTGGTGGCTCCCAATTGAAAGACTCCGGGTCCGCGCCCCTGTTCCTCCTTTTAGATGAGCTCGCAGCCCCCAATGGCTACTGAACAGCCTTGTCCAGACGATAGCCGATCCGGTCGATTTTTCTGAAGCAAGTTCCGCTGCCCACGCCTTGCGCTTGGCGCTTGCCACCAAGAGCCGACTTCTTTGCCGCATGTTCGAGAGCGCGGTCAAACTTGAGCAAGGCGTGCAAGGCGTGGTCGACCCGTGCTATTGGAGAGCGGCGAAGGGGTGATGCAAAGCGTAGCAACGATGTCTAGTAGGGCTCCATCGTGATCGCTGAATGGTCAAGCTGGCTCTCGCGATCGCCTTC